>ENA-OXQX01000234-OXQX01000234.1-human-gut-metagenome-genome-assembly--contig:-NODE-234-length-19312-cov-11.6037_pt1 | contig 19312 bp, 33 predicted proteins | sample MGYA00249586_ERZ652571 | MGnify/ENA primary metagenome ERZ652571 (study PRJEB26925, sample SAMN05826702) | human gut metagenome | biome: ENVO:2100002; feature: ENVO:00000062; material: ENVO:00002003...
CAGGTCATGCAGGGCGCGTTCATCTTCGAATTGACGCTCTATGTAGCCGAGCCCAACAAGTGCAATTTTAACTACCAAGACAATGGCTAAATACGGCAAAAATAACTATTTCGATGGAGTTGTTCTTCCTGAGCCGAAGGAGGAGGCATTGCGTCGCATGGCGAAGGGAGTGAACACTACGCGAGGGTACTTATACGCGCGAAGCATAGACATTGACAAATACAATGGGGATCGGTCTTTTCAGGTCGCATTTACGACGGGAGATGATATTACCACTACTCAGTACATTAGGACCAACTGCCCTTTGGGATTGGTGATTAGCAATGATCGCATGTACGTCTCCATGTGGGGTCAGTGGTTGCTCGGGTATGACGTTCAGTCTAACACCGAATACGATGTGGTTGTATCGTTCGATGTTACTACGCGAGCCAGTACATTGTATGTTAACGGACAACTGATTGCTACAAGGTTAAGGGAAGATGTAGCCCCCAACTACTCGAAAACCTACTTCTTGGGAGCGTACCCAGAACAGACAAACCTATTCACGGGTGATATTGCGCTATGCCGGGAGTTCAACTTCCAGATTCCGAAAGCTGTCGTTGCGTTGTTGCACAATAACGGCGATCCTGCGGGGTACAAGCTGCCGTCGAATTATAAAGGATATGGGGATGTATATCATAGTGACTTTTCCGAGGGCGCGGACGATTGGCATGTTGTTTTAACTGATTATGTGACAATGACTGTCGCAGATGGGGTTATTACCATTTCCAAAGAGGACGAAAGAATGAATATGAACATTTCACGCAAACACAATCCGTATGCCTCGCGGGTGATTAACTATTTTGTTCAATTGGAATTCGCCGAGCCTTTGCCATCAGAGGTAGGTAATATTGCCGCTCGTCCCTTTAATTCTATCGTCGGGGTTAATTTGAAAATTTCGTCGGACCGGCTTTCAGCGTCGGGGACGCTTATTAGTACTATCGCCAAGCCTAATGGAGGTAGTATGATTATATTCCAAGCATCAGGAGCGATTTCAATTTCCATTTCATCCATTTCATTCACTCCGGCGGTGTGTATCGCCGAGTACCTGCCGCATAACCTGATACCTACCGCCGAAGGTTCTGTCGTCAAGTGGCTCGACTCGGCGCCCCAGCTTCCCGAAGCGAATGGCATCCTCCCGCCGCTGGATGCTTCGGTCGGCGGGTATGATCTGGCGGCGATAGGAAACCCTAAAATAATCATATAGCATGGTAATCAAGTCGCTGGTACCCGCCCTGCTCGTCTACGATAACAAGGTGATGCTCTACAACAACAAGGCCATCACCTTTAATCTTTTGGCGAATGAGATCGAGATAACCAACTTCACTGTCAACGAAGTTGACATGGGGGAGTCGGTCATCACGATGGATGTCTACTTCGGTCCCGAGGAGGAGCCGGGGTTCAATCTGAACTGGACCGTACAATACAACGGCGAGACATATCACCTCAAAAGCTATGCGCCTCCGGGTATCAAGGACCTCAAGTCGCTTCGGTACAAGTACACGCTCACCTTCGTTTCGGAGCGGGAGGACCTCAAGTTCTACCCGTTCTCAAACATAATCAAGCTCACCGACGGCACACTCCAGACCATCGGTATGAAATTCGCATTTTTAGCCGATTTGACGGAGTTTGTTGGTCGGCTGAGGGATAACCTCGCCTACTACTACGGAGCGCGTTGGAAGGTGATTCTGAACCCCGATATGGAGATAAATCCGTTCCGGGCTACCGTGAGCGTTGACAAGACGACGATCTGGGATGTGCTGACCCAGCTATACGAGCTATACAGCGTCCGATGGAGCATCGAAGAAGACAACGGCCAGATCAGCATTAAGATCGGCTTCCCGGCGCCCGAGATCGAGCACATCTTCGACTATGGCGACGTACCTATGGACGAAGCGAACGCGGACGGCACCGGACTGGTTTCGATCCAGCGCGTGAATGACCAGACGGACATCTACACCCGGCTGATTGGCCGCGGTTCGACCCGGAACCTCCCCTACCGCTACTTCAAGGGTGCGGCCGGAGCCTTCGTCGGAGACCCCGACGCGAACGCGATCACCGAGCTATCATACTACTCCAACCTTATGCCGAAGTCGTACCGAGACTACGTTCGGGGTTGGAACGATGCGACGGCCGGAAAAGACCCGGCCGAAGGCAATAACCCGTACTACATGCTCGGCTACTCCGACATGAAGGCCGGGCGACAGATGTACCCATCTGACTACGCCGACTCTCCGATGCAGGAGAAGTGGGGCGTCCGGGTCGGTGTGCTCGAAGATAACGAGGAGATTTACCCTTCGATCCAGAACGTATGGCTCGGCGAGCTCGGCCGGGCTGACGAGGTGATTGCGGTCGAGGAGGTGACGAATGATAACTACGCGGAAGCAGAAGAAGAAGGCGAATTTGCCTATAAATCTACGGAAATAAAAGTTGATTTTCCGGGAATGGACACGCGGCGGGGCCCAGTAGTGTATGACAAGCTATTCACCCAGTCCGTAACCAGCGAAGAGATGGAAGTTAAGGCAACGCTTCCTACGCTGACATTCAGCATATACGGAAAGGAGACGAGCACCGTGCCAAGGGGTGTAGAAAGATATACTAAATGGTTCGACAGCAATCACTTGGAGTACGCTGAGCTGAATGTGTATGTACTCTCTGAGTCCAATCAGGTGGTATTCTCGAAAGCGTTGAATGCGCTAACTGATATGGAATACACCGATGCAAGAGGTGAAGTTCAGAACGAAGGCAAGAGTAAGTTTGAGATTCAGTTGCCGATGGGTAAGTATCGAGTCCGGACATCTGTATCTTTCAAGTGCACAACCAACCCCGGAAGCAACCAGCACTACTACATGGCGGTTACTACTGGGCGATTCAGTGCGGCTCCGGCCGAAGGTGTGGGCCCATATCGCCAAGTCTTTGACATATGGATCAAAGACATCTGGGGAGAGACTGGCTCCATTGTAGACGTGTGGTGGCCGAAGATCGGTCAGCGCGAGGCAACAGTCATGTTCTCCGACGGGTTGCTGGCCGGAGAGGACTACGAATTTGTTATCGCCAAAGACCCGACGCTCGGCAACCCAGAGGCCAAAGACCCTGAAACTGGCGACTACTGGTGTATCTGGGAGGACGACTCCAAGCAGATCGAAACGGTGGACGAGGAGGGGAATACTATTACGGTTAAATCCAAGTATCGGCTGTCGCTTATCAAATCGGACGCCGAGCTTCGCGCCTCCGGCCTCATGCTCCCCAACACAAAGCAGAACGCTAAGCCGGGAGACCACTTCTTCCTTATCAACATCGAAATGCCCCATCAGTATGTGTTGTGGGCCGAGGATAAGTTGCAGGACTACCTCGAAGTGGAACTGGATCGCGTCGATGACGAGAATCCAACCTTCTCCGCCAAGCCGAGCGCGATATTCTGCGAAAGTTTTGAAGAGCGCGAGAAACTCCGGCCGGGAACGAAGATACGATTACACAACAACCAACTTATCGGCGAGACCGATCTGGTGCTGTATATCAATAACCTGACCATTGCCTATAAGGAGGGCAAACTCCTCCCCGAATGGACTATCACGGTGTCGGAGGAGATGGTAGCGAGTAAGACCTCTACGTCGGCCATACAAGGCGAAATTCGGCGCCTTAGCTCCAACATCATGTCATCCTCCCAAATCGTTGCTGAGGCCGCCAAAACGTTCGAAACGCTGTTTCTGCGCAAGGATGGAATTGCGGCCCGCTCGTACTCTCCGACGCACTTTACGGCCGAGGTTACATTCGCCGACACGACCATGAGCGACAACTTCCGGCAAGGAGGCTTCGGGGGCTCTGGGTGGGGGATGTACAAGAACCCGGACGGTAGCTCTGTATTCGAGGTAGATCACCTCTTCGTTCGTCGCAAGATGAACGTGAACGAAATCGTTATCAATCAGATAACAGCGATAGGCGGCAAGCAGGTGTTGACCAGTGCCTCCGGAGCTATTTCGGAAGTTGAGGACATCGGAGAGGCATGGCGATGCTATCTGGAGCAAACCGATGGAAAGCAGACGAATGAGTTTGTGGTCGGCGATCAAGCCTACTCTCAGATGATCGGCGACATCGACGAATCGACGCTGGAGAACGTCTTCTACTGGCGCAAGGTTGTCGGTATAGGTATCAACTATATCGACCTTTCCAAGACCGATGCGGCCACCAATAGCAACGAACCGCATGTCGGAGACAACGTGGTTCAACTTGGAAACCCGACCGATACATCGCGGCAGTCGGCCATAGTCATAGATGTTTCCCGAGAAGGCGGTGCTCTGATGACATGGCTCGATGACATCACTGGCTACAACCTTACAGCCAAGGACAGCATCAACCTCGGCCGGATCGAAGGCAAGACGTGGGCCGAGGTCTTCGGCAACCTCTACGTCGGCAACCGAGAGCGCACCAAGTACCTCAAGTACGAGTCTCTCGCCGACGGCAAGAACAAGCTCTCCTTCGTTGGAGACGTAATCCGGGCCGCGGCAGAGGAGGCATACTTTCAGGGTAGCTTCATCGCTCAGGGGTACATCGGGGTAGGGTCCGAGACCAAGGTCGAGAGCGTACTGGTCGGCATGACGGCAGAAGATGCCGACGTGCCCTCCGGTGTGGCGGCCAGCGAAGGCCAGATTCGGTTCTGGGCCGGAAAGCCGTTCTCCGAGCGGTACGATGCGCCGACGAAGATTCTGGAGGGCGGGAAGCTAATATCCAGTGAAGCTGAGATCAAAGGCGAAATAGTAGCCGAAAGCGGCTCGATAGGCGGATTCCAAATCGGAGATGGGCGTATAGGAAGCATATCCGGTCCCAATGACCCTGATCCCAATAACGGGATGTCGTTGTATGATTCGTTTATCAAGTTCTCCGAAAAGTCATCTAATCCCATTGTAGATGTAAACGTTTTCATGGGAACCAACGTGTTCCCCGCAACGACGGGTGCAACCTGCATGGCTCGCTTTGAGAGTTGGAGGGATGATAACTTATTTGGATATAACATCGGGCTTCTTATAGATGTACGAGGAGGTCAACAAAACGAAGCAATACGCATTGAGAATGGGTACGTCTCAGGTTTGGCCTATAAAACGCTAAGGGTTAACGCCTCTACGACGATAGACCATAGCGTGATGTATGTGTCTTGTTATAATACATCGGAAATAACGATAACATTACCAGCGGTTATGCCGGGAGGAGCCGAGGGCAATTTTGTTATCGTGCGCCGCAATAATTCGGCCAATGTTAAGGTGAATGGAAATGGGGCACAGATATTAAGAGGTTCTGCTTCATTAGAAACAAGCGTTGGAGAAGGTTTGGGAGACGCCGCACTGTTTCTATGGGATGGACAATACTGGCTCTACAACCACATGATGCGATAGCGAAAGGGACTCCAACGAGTCCCTTTTTAAACGACGGGTAGCTCAGGTGGAACAGAACAACTATTCGTAGGCGACATAGCCTTGGCTAACGCCGCGCCGGAAACATTCAACTTGGGTGGTGAAGTGCACGACGGCGACTTGCTGATGATTGTATACGATTTTATATCCAGCGATCACACTATGGTAGGCCCCAAAGCAGGTCGCAGTATCATTTGGACCGCCACATCTGGCACATACGATGTTACAGTGGAGGCATTCGATTACTCGTCGGCCACCGGAGGTGTATCCCGCATATCCGGCTTCAACTTAATGCTGTCGGCGTCGGGAACGATACTTTCGATGGAGGCTACCGGAGAAGTGGATACTATCATAGAAGCATTCCATGTCGTAGGCATATATAGGCTATCCAAGGCGCTGTAAATGAAAGCCCCTCATTAGAGGGGCTTTACTATTATTATGCTTTGAAATATATCCCTTTTATTTGGATAATATCCGAAGCGTCTGATAAGTTGTTCGATTGTACAACAACGTTCATGCCTTGCACCCCGTTGGCTCCGGTGATAACCGACGAACAGATAAGTTTGATACTGCCCGGAGTGCTGTTAATGCCCAGATACTTCGAGCAAATCTCAAACAATACTCCTTGTCCGGTTCCATTGATGCCCGCGATAGTAAGAGGCACCGGGAACTTAATTGTAGCCGTTGTAGCGGGAGAGGACTGGATAGTTGCTTCGATAAGTATTTTCGAGGTGATGGGTATTTCCTGATTGAACTTAATAACCCCAGTCGTTCCGGCTGGTCTTACGGCGCTACTCCACGAACTTACAATCAGTTTCCAGCCGGGGAAGATTTCATTTGAGCTACCCGTGATTAGCTTCGATGTTCCAAAAAGGCATCTTTAAAGTGTTCAAATCTGGCGGTACGACGCGGCCCGATACCGTTCAAGGTGGCGACCCGGCGAGACGAGATCATATCCACATCCACATTCTTGTAGTCGTTGTACCAAACCCGATCCATCCTGATTAATACGCATAACTCCCTTGCTTCCGGCTCGGCTCTTCGATCCAGCCAATCGCACATTGCGGCCAACGATATAGGGCTTCCGTTCAGGTACGACCTCTCATACGCTTCGACCAAGAATTTCGCCCTTTCGTATGACGGGAGAGACGGAGGTCCGAACACTCCAATTTCGGCGTACAAATCTTTGTAGAAGAGGAATCTGTGGTACTCAAACATCGTGACAATATTAACCCCGGCCTTTCCCGTGGCGGCCAGCCACATAGGGTCAATCAGTATCAGCGGGATGTTTTCGAGTCGTTTGACCAGTTCCGGATCGCACATACACTCAATCGTGAGCTTGCATCCCGGCGGCGACTGATTTTCGAACCACTTGGCAAAGTCTCCGAAGGTGTGGTGGGCGTGCTCCTTCCACTTCGCTTGGGCGAAGTCGATCTCTCTGTTGAGGTCGCGGTTCTTGAACGCCCGTAAATAATCATTGCTTTTCATTGCTATTTGGTTTTAAATGAAGGAGGGACCCGAAGGCCCCTCCCGTTGTTCTACTTCACGGCGTCCTTCACCGCAGGCGAGAACTTGAACGAGATGCGGTTCTGGGCCGGGATCGTGACCGACTTCCCTCGGTTCATGTCGTAGCCCGGCCGCGCGGGGCACGCCTTCACGCTGAACGTTCCGAAGCCCTTGAGGGAGACTTTCTCCCCGTTCTTGAGGGTCTCGACGATCTTGTCCATGAACGTCTCACACACCTTGTTCACGACGGTCTTGGTGATGCCCGTCTCTTCGGCGATCTTCGCCATCAATTCGCTTTTCTGCATTTTCGTTTTGATTTTTAAGTTGATAGAGTTTTTCTTCAAGGGCCTCTATTTTACCCATGCAGTAGTATATCAGGGCTCCCATTACGATTATAATGGATAGCCATAGTTCATCTAATTGCATGCTTGATAATGACTTGTACGGGCGTAGAGCCCACATAATCTTCATACTTGAGGGTACTTGGGTCTATATGGCCGTCCGGACGCATAATTCCGTACATGCGAACCTTCTGGATCATCATGCCCCCAAGAAGTTCGTTTAAACGCTCTCTTATCCGATCCTCCAGTTCCCGGTACGCCGGATCGGTCTCGATCATCGCGCTACGGGTCTTCCTTGCGTTGATGACCGCGCACCTCGTTCGGTTGATGTACGCCCCTATCTGCTCGTCCTTGATGCCCGGAACGATCTCTTGCAGTATCTGGATGATAGCGTATCGCGCGAAGAACCGCTCGGTCGTTCGGCGCTTGTCGCGCACATCCGACATCCGGAGGTCGCACTCGATCTGGACAGCCCGGTCAAGGCAAATAACCTTCTCATTTTCCTCCAGCCTCATAGCGGTCGAAGTGGATGTAGGGGAGTTGATTCGGTAGGAATTTCCATGCCGAGCGCGGAAGCGTGAACTTCGCAAGCCCCGCGGCCATAGCCAAGATCAGGAACTTCTCCATGACCATCGGCTCTCCGGTCCACATCGTACCGTCGCGGCGCGTTGCGAGGAGCGAGAACGGCCCGGATAGATCGAAGAACTCGTCGGGGAGATCGTCGATCATCTTCCCGATCTCGGGAAGATGTTTCTGGAACTTCTTGCGGTAGATGAACTGGACCCCACTGATGGAATCCACGATGATGTCCGGACCCTTCGGCTTCTCGCCGATAGGGTAGGCGCATTCGGCGAACAAATCGTTCACCCGGTCGTATTCGAGATTATACATAGCGATTGAATGATAAGTGATCGAGAGAAACTCCACCGACGACGTTTTCCACGCGAACAACCCAGTCGCCAGACCCAAGTTGCCACGGCATGCCGCGGAACTTGGTCTTGACTGGTTCGCTATGATCAACGTCGGAGATGTAGTGGTAGTAGTAAACGTCCGCGCCGGGCACTACCTCCTCCGGCCGTATGCCGAATTTCTTACTGCACATTGTCGCTGACTCTTTTGAACTCAGACGCAAGAATCTCTTCGAAGTCGGTCAGGTCGCCGATCCAGCCGAAGTCAACGCACACGACCATCTCCTTGGCCTTGTTATCGTGAGCAAAACCGGGGGTGAATATCTTCGTTTCGATACCCACAGCCGAGGATAGTTCGTGTTTGTACACCGTCGGAATCGTTTCGAGTTCGGTCTTGATGCGCTTGTACTCGGGGCTCTTGGTGTCGAGTTTGTAGTGGTTCTCGCCCCGGACCTTTTTCCATCCGACCTTCGCTTCCTCCGAAGTAAACGTTACCGGGAGGACATTCATGCTGTAAAATACCCCGCCAAAACGTTTGTAGGTGGCGATGCCGAGCTTAGTCAGCACTTTTTTCTGGATTTCGAAGACGCGATCCCGCTTTTCTTCGAACTCAAGTACCCGCTTCCACGTCGGAGAGCCGGGTTTCACTTTGTAGTACACGTTCATGACCTTTGCTTTTTTAATGATTTCTTACTTCGATTCGATTTTTCATAGCTCTCCTATGCTTTTAGCGATGTCTACAACATCACCGAGACTATCTTTGGCCGTTTCGAGCCCGTAATGAGCGATAACGCCCGCCAAGAGGATGGCGGTTCCGATCCGGAAGTCGTACTCGCTGTTTGCCTGATCTTTGATCTCGTTCACCTCCTCTTCGGTCTTGATCTCCGCGACCGGGACCGGGTTCGGGTAGCCTTCCAACGCCACGAATACCGGACTGATGTTCGCCTCGACTACATACCAGCGCTTGTTCTTGGTCCAGAACACCGTCTGGCCGATTTTAAATTTACTCTGCATCGTTGTATTCTAATACTCGTTTGACTGCAATTTTGTGCCACTTTCCGCCGCGAGGCCGTTCGATTTCCACTTCGTTGAAGTGGTCGGCGATCTCGGCCAGCGACCAGCCCTTGCGCTGTAATGCGAGGGCGTACTTCTTTGCCTCAACCATGCGCGGGTCCACGACTCGGTTTTCTGCGATCCGCTCCATCCGGCGGGCCAGTTGGTCGGGAGACATCGGCCCGCGCTGGGGCCGTGGATTCCCGAGTCGCGTCACCCGGCGCCCGGCCTTGGAGATAAAGAAGCCCTGCTCCTTGAGTTGCTTCTTCCGGACGCCGAGCGCTGATTTCGTTCGGCCCGAGATAAGTTCGCGCTCTGTTTGAGCCAATCCGATAGCGAGGCAAAAGGTAATCGTTGTCGCCTCAGGGTAGTCTATCGCCAGCAGATCGACCCCCGTGTTGCGCAAATACAGCGCGTACTCCGCATCACGGGAGAGTCGATCCAGTTTGGCGACAATCAAAGTTGCACCTTCACGCGCGGCCAATTCCATCGCGCGACGAAGGCCCGGTCGGTTCCGATCCTTTCCACTGCGAATGTCACGGAACTCGCCGATATTCTGCCCGTGTGTGCGGGCAATATATTCGCGGCACTGATCGAGTTGGGCTTCCAAACCGAGGCCGGATCGTCCCTGCTCTTCGGTGCTCACGCGAGTGTAGATGCAATACTTTTTCATGTGCTATAAATATAGTTTACAACATAGGGAAGGCACTCCTCGAATGACTGCATTTCGGCGCATTTGTCATCTTTGTGGGGACAACCGAGGCATTTCCCTTGCTGGGCGTAATCTTCCATCACAATGCGCCGGAAATCCTCTTGCGTGAGGCCATCGTCGTAATCAGCATCCCTGACTACCATCAGGCATGTGAGGTGTGCCTTCCATGTGTATATCTCACCGTTGTCCTTGATGGTTTGGATATTGTATTTCTCCCCCTTTTTGATCTCGCCGGAGCAGAAATTACAGACGTGATCCTTTCGCGCGACGACGTTGTTATCAGCAAGCACTTCCATCCTTCTCTCTGGTTACGGCTTGCATCGCCGCGATCTTCATGCCGTTGATCTTTTGGTGTTGCATTCCGAGTTCGATTCCGATGATAATGAGTAGTTGATCTCGGCGGTTCGGCTTCACTCTGATGTTCTTCTCCAAAACGCCCAGAATGATCTCGGAGGCTTCGGTCATAAGCGCGATGCGGTTGTTTTTCTTCTCGAAGGCTTTTTTCGCCTCCTCTATTTCGTTCCACATCTCCGCCCACTTATCCTCGTCGAAGTAGTCGCCGAGCATGGCCTCAACGAAATTCATGTTCTTGTGATCCCAGCGAGCCGGAGCAAGCCAGTCGAAATTCTTTTTCATGTTATTCGAATATTTGAAGTACAGCCACCGAGGTGGACATATTGGTGATGCCCGTGATACGGGCTCGGCATTTGGAGCCGTAGGGGATGTAGACACAACTATCGGGCATACATGTGATACGGGCTATCGTCCCGTTAGGGAGTTCCGCCATAGGCCACTTCTTCGTATCGTCGAAGGGGTTCCGGATGGCCGTGACGAGAATCTCGGAGCCGACGCGGTACGGCCCGTCGCCGGAGTCTCCCTCAAACTCATGCGAGCCCATAACCGAGGGTGCGGCGGGGGGGGGTGGTACTTTTTTCTCTTTGCGTGGCCGAAGAATGTTCTGGCCCATTGCGATGCTGACGAAATGGCCAGCCTTTTTCGCGTTGTCGAAATCTCTGATGAACCACCAGATACCCAGCACCCGGACGTAGGCGGCCCATTTACCATTGTGAAGTCTTCTCTCGAATTTCATAGTTTTAATTCAGTAATTTATTAAGCATTATCGGCTCAGTTGCGCGGAACCGTACCGCGGTTATTTGTGTTTGTGCTGTTCCGAGACGTAATACGCCCCGATGACATACTTGTCCATAGCGATATAGCTTTTCGATCTGGGCTTCGGTGAGAGTTTTTCCGTAGAACGATCCCGAGAACAGAATCCAGTCGTGGTGTACCTTCACCCAGCCGTTCTCTTCCAGCCAGCGATCCGGATTCCGCATCTCTTTGACTGGAATCTTTTTGGACGCGAGCAACCGTTCGGCGATGTTGAGGTGGAGCAGGTTTCCCGTGCTCCCGTTGAGGCCGTAGAAGTCGCCATCAGGGGACAACCATCCGGCATCATACCCTTCGGTGATCTCCACGGGCTCCAACTCGGTTTTGTGGTACTCTTCTATTCTCATTTCGTTCTCCATAAACTCCGACAGCCGTTGCTTCTGGAAATCCTGCTTCCGGATCGAGGCTTCCACCTCCGGATCGGAGCACATGAGGGAATCAAGGATCGTGTGCATGCTGAGAATGGGGTCGGGAAGGATCACTCGGGACATGTTCAGCGCATCGCACATCCACACGATAACCTCGTACACTTCGCTAACCTTCACGAAGAAGTTCTTCGCCCCTTCTATTGCCCCCTTGATCTCTTCGACCACATTGGAACGAGGATAATCGAGAAGGCCCGCATCTTTGTCGCCGGATAGGTAGCTAATAAGTTCGGGATAGCGCACCGAGAACTCAAACTTGCCGCCAGCGTCCGCGATAGTCCGCCGAAGCCTTTCGAGAGCCTCTACCCACTCCTTCGCTTCCTCCTCCAGATGGATGCGCTGTTCTCTGATCCAGTCATTGAACTTTCCTCCGGCTCCGGGTGTCCCCAGAACTTCCTGCGTCGCCTCGTCCTCGCTGAGAGTGATCTTGCCGTCCAAAATATCGACGGCCATACCCTCGGTGCATCCCGGCAATGATTTGGTGATAAGTTCGACGGCATCCCTCGGGCTGAGTTTTTCCGTCAACTTCTCCCACGCGATATTCGTGAGCATCCGGCCGAAGCCCTTACCTATCGTGAATTTTAAATCTCCTTCCATGATGCAAAGATAAATGTTTAATTTTTAATTTGCAAGTTAAAACTCCCTTATTATAATACCTTTCGTGCGTTTGTCCTCCGGATCGACCGTAAACGACACGGTATCACTGACTTCCATTTTAACCAACTCGTTCATGTTTTCGCGCAGGTACGATTCGAGTAGTTTCTCGTGCTTGGTGCCCGTTTCGAGGTAGTCCATCGGCGTGAACTCGCACGATGTCATGCCGATACCGGGCTGATACCATAGCGCCCGGTACCTTCGAACTTTCAGTTTCGCGCACAGCACCTCTCCCTTGACCGGAGCCTCGGGCCGGAGCGGGAAGGCGATAAACCCTTCGATTTGCGCCCCTTGTGATCCATCTAACCTGATTCCGATTTTCTCCTTAAACTGGTGATACTCAAAAGGAGCAAAATCGACTCCGACGCTTATGCCGTCTTTGACACCGGAAAACTCAATCGTATATAATCCGTCACTTATTTCCAGCAGACAGTCGAGGTTCAAAACCACCATGTACCCGTCAGCGAAGAGACGGATCGTGTCTCGTTCGCTGTGGTGGTAATATGCGGGTGTGAATTGCTTGATGAACATGGCTATGACACCCTTACAACGACGCCCTTGTGTCGGTCATCGTCCCGGTTGAAGGACATGAAGTGCGCATCGTTGATCTCCAGCCCAATGATTTCGTCGATCTCGTCGGCCAGCGCATATTTGAACTCGTAATCGCTGTCGCTAACTTCGTCGCCCAAAGTGAATTTGTGCTCTGAGAAGGACATCGAGTCTGCGTCCCACCACTTCGCCACGAAGCGGCGGCTGAGCAGTTCGTTGTTGTTGATGTAGCTTAAAAACGTTGCCATAATTTACTCGATTCTTGTGATGTAACCGACCGTCCGGTTGTCATCGGGGTTATACATAAAGGTGATGCCGCCTCCGGGCAACATGTAGATCAGTTCGTCGATGTGGGTCTCGATGTACTTGCGCATCATCGGATCGTGGCATGGCTCCGAGAGTTTGAAATCGTACTTTACGCTGACCCTCTCCTTCGGGTCGTTGTAGAAGGCGACAAATTTCCGGTCTTCCACAACGGCCTCAACAATGGATTTCCGGGGCAGTATCGGGATTGTTGTCTCCGGCCATATCACTCCGAGTTCGTTGCCGCCTACGTCGGTTATCGTGGCTGGATTGTCGCCGGATAGCCGAACCCAGCCGTCCAGCGGTCTGGTTTTGGCGAACTCGATCTTTCCAACCACGGCCCAAAGTTCTCCGGACTGGTTGAACCCCAGCAAGCGGTCGGGCCTGCTGGGATGGAAGTGCATGATTTTTCTGTTGAATTTCATTGTCTCACCTTTTTAAATGGTCCTTGTTCGTTTTCTACATGGTCGATTCTGAACGGGTAGCCCTTCTTGCCGCTCCATAAGAACCGAAGACAGCGGTATTTCGGGCCCATAAAAACCGTATCTCCTTCGATCTTGTTCACCCGCAGGATGACCTCCTCGGGCAAGTACATATAAGTATCTCCTACTTTCATAGTTATCCTCGTTTAAACGAACCGTTTTCTTTTTCGAGTTCCTCCTCGACAAATTTCACCGGAAAGGGGTAGCGTCCGTGATCCGCCATATACCCGTACACGCTCCAGCACTCCGGGTCTTCGGGCTTCAAGTATGCTACAAAATGCCCCTCCCACTTCTCCCTGATCTCTTCGACCCGGAGCCGGGTGTTGGTTATCGTGTGAATATAAACATCTCCGATTTTCATTTTTTTCCGTCGTAGTTGCCGAAGAGTTCCGACCCGAAGGTCAGGAACGCGACGGCATAGATTAAGATTGTCAGCATATATTTAGAATTTTATTGTCCAGATGTCGAGGTCGTCCGAGCAGTAGGTATGCCGCATCTTGCCACCCAAAAATTCCACGGCCTCCATATAGGGATCCGTCCCGATGGCTCCCTGCCAGTAGCGGCCATGGTCGCTGATGCAAATGGCATACGGGACTCCTACCCACCTGCCTTTACCACGCGAGGTGTAGTACGGCCCCATTTTCTCCGCCCGACGCCGAACTTTTGCCGGAGTCAGTCGCCAGATCATGCCCTTGAAAAAGGCGTTGAAGACGTAGGAGAGGGCCTGCGAATGCTTGTCGTACCCGCAACCGATCACGACCGGAGAGGTGTAGTGATGCCACTCTTCGTTCTCGGTCTTTACCTTTGCCTCGGCGGTGCAGGTCGATCCCCATGTGCGGTTTTTTCGCCATCTTACGACGATTTCAGCGCACTTCACGTTCATCTGGGACTTCCCCTCCTTTTCTTTCTCTTTGCGGCTCAAATCGGCCTTAAATTTGTCTATCGCGGCCCGGATCACCGCGTCGCTCTTGATTCCGGTAAGTTTGCGGACGCTGGGGACCGTCAGTCGGCGGCCCTCGATGTTCAGCGTCTTGATCGCTTGATTCAGTGTCATAGTTTTGTCAGTTTAAATGTGTAGTACTTATCGAAGGTCACGGTCGCGGTGTTGCCTTCAATGCTCAGTTCGTAATGATGCGACACTTCGCCATATTGCATGGCCTCCTCGTAGTCTTTTGCTATCACGGGACCGGGAAGTATTCGTTGGCGGCAGAAGTAGTCCAGACACCGTCGCCACGCGATCTCGGGCGGGAACTTGTCCGGACTTTGGATGGCAAGGTTCGAAAGAAAACCCTCGTAATTGTTACCCCACGTCTTGCCGAAGATAGGAGTGTCCGTTCTCGGGTTCACCGCCGTGAAGCCTTCCAGTTTCCAGCCCGGAATGGTTAGGTATCGGTCGATGATTCTGTACCCTTGCCAGACCTCTACACGCTTGCAGAAGTTCACGTTCGTCCGCCGCTCGATGATTCGTTTCATCGCCGTTCGTATTTCGGGAACCGCCCGGTGTGCGTGATGATGTAGGGGATGTTGACGTCTTCGATGACGTCGAACTTCACCCAAGTCCGCAGGTTTTCGCCGAGCCAGTAGACCCGCGCCCGCTTCTTTTCGTTGTCGATCTCCACGACCTCACCGATCCGGCCGACAACGTAATCTCCTTTGCTCCGGACAACTTTCTGTCCGATCTCTACATGTTGCATAGTATCTGATTTAAAATTTCGTTTGCTTCTTTCTCCTCCGCCGCCCGTACAGCGGCGCGGTATTCGGGCCATTCCCGGTCGGCGAAGTCCTGCACGGTCTCCGCCACCTTGTCGATGCCCTTGTAAATTTCCTTCGTCTTGTTGAGGCTCACCCGGTTCCCGAAACACTTGAAGCACTTCATCTGTAAGTCTTGCGTGTTTCGAAATGCCGGGATGTACTCCTCGATGTGGCGCTCGTTCCCTACCTCGACGTAACCGAATCGGTCGCCATCGCGGTAGAAGTGCAGGAACTTGAAACGCCAGTTGTAGTTACTTGCTCGAATGTCGGTGCACTCTTCCGGCAATGTAATGAATTTCTTCATGGCATAAGAAAGTTTGCCGCGAGGATCATTTCCTCCATGATGTAGGAATCCCCGTTATCCTTTAAAAACGCTTCGACGGCCGCCTCTTCAATCTCGGTATACTCCCACGATTCGGAGCGGTATATTTTAAGTCTCAGTGGAATATACTCACCTTGTTTGGTCTGCTCCCGATTGATATACCGGGTGTATTTGTCGTCAACGTCCTTGACCCGGAGACGCTCGAAACGCTTCTCGATCTTGTTGTGCCGCATGAAGGTGATACGGTGGGAGTCTACACACGTCCACGACCCGAGATCGGGCTGGAACTTGTAGCAGAACCCTCCGGTAGGCTCTTTGAAAACTTCGACCTTTGCGTTCGCTCGTTTCGCCACCGCGACCGCATAAGGGACCCATGAATTCCCCTTGCAGGTCACGAAATGTTCCGTTGCCGCGTACACTTCGATACCGACGCGCCGCATTTGTTCGACTATGAACTCCTGCTCGTTTTTAGAAAATATCATCGTAATATATTTTGAGTTTGTTGCCGCCCTTGTTCGTCATGCTGGGGAACACGGCCGTAAGTATCGTTATCCGACTGGTTTTCGGTGCCTCTTTGAGTTCGTACACAAGGTTCACATTTTCGTCCGTGTCTACCTCGATGCAGGGGGTCGGGATGTCTTCGTCGCCCAAAACGCGGCTCAATATTTCAGTGACTACCCCCTCGTACCTCGCTACTCTTTCTATCCGGGCCATTACTTTATTCGCAACCTCGGAAAAGGATTTTGTGTTCATGCTCTTTGGATTTGGCCGAGGGTGACAATATATTGTATGTCGCAGATCGGCGTGATAAGTTCGTAAATAGGTTCATGCCAGTTGTTTCCGGTTCCGTAGAAGCCGTTGAAGGTGAACCGGGCCCCGTGCATCTTTGCCCACTCCAACGCCTTCTCCTCCGGATTCGTGAAGGGGTTATTTTTGCGCTCGGCACCCCTCGGTGTCCGGTACTTGTCCCACAACCACGCGAACCCCTTTTGCGCTTGATCATAGCTGACCGGGATCGGGTTCTCGATCTGGATTCGCTCACCCCGGTTGCGCCTCCGTTTCAGGAGCAAAATTTCGTTTTCATTGATCCAGCCCCGCTCCTCGGCGGCGGCAATGATCTTCTCAGTCGTCTGTTTCATCGTTCAGTTCGTTGTTAAGGTCTATTAATTCTTTGAATGTCTTGAGGTTGTCGAGGACCCAGTCCCCGATATCGCTCCACTTCTTGTTAAGAAGCGCGTGAGAAATGCGGCTCGTTAGCGTTCCGATGCTCGCGTCGATGTGTTTCACGGCCTCCTCCCGAGTATCGAAGAGGTGGCCGTCGTTGGTCTCGTATTTAGCGATCCTTTTCGTAGATGTCGTTGTAAAGTTCATCGATTAGGAGGTCGAGTCCGTATGCTTGGAAGCGGTACCGTCTCCCTCCGTGCTTGTTCGCCATGCGCCGGGCCGAGTCCATTTTATCACAATGATCGCCGGGGTGATCCTCGTGGACCAGATCGAGGAAGTGGATAATAAAGCGCGGGTTCCCGTAAACGTCGCGCGTCGTGTACATGCCACCGCTTTTAACGGTCCGGCGATATTCTTCTCGTGTCATGTTTTTCTGCTCTTATTTCGAAACCGCTCCGGTAAATCGTTTCCTCGCCTTCTGCCATTCGGTAGTCGGCGGCTCCTACTTGCGTACCGTTCACAAAATAGGAGACATAGCCGTGCCCGGTGCGGGCCTTCAAATCGCTTACGGCCTCGCGGATGCTTGTGTATGTCTTCATAGTACTACCATATATCCGAGCCGGGTTCGAATCCATCCGCGCTGGCTCTTAGGCGCGGCGGCCAAAATATCCTTCATGTCTTGTTCGTCGATCCGGACCACTCCGTTCACCAGCGGTTTGCCCGCCGCCCGGTCGAAAATCCGGTACTTCTTCGGGTCCACCGTGATGACATAGTTCCCGGTGTCGATGGTGAAGTGATCGCGCCCGAACTCCAGCGCTTCGCGGCCGAAGTCCGCCTGCCAGCGGCTTTTACCGATGTCGTACACAAATACCATTTTCGTAAAATTCAAGTTCGTTATTTTCCGCGAAGTCCGCGAAATATTCTTGGCTTTGCGTATATTCGACGTCCTGACAGCACGCCGAGAAAAACGCCTCTAAACACTCCTCGATGACGTCACCGAAGACCTTGCCTTCGGTCGGTTGTTTGGCCGGGCCGAGAATCACGTCGTCCAAATAAAACCCGGTCGGCTCGAAGAGGGACAAGCAGTGCCGGATATATTCATTATCCGTTATCTCTTCGTCCCCCTCGTTTTTCGCCCGCCACCGAAACGAATGGCAGTAGGAATTGTATACATACTCCGTCACCTCGATTCCGAAGGCAGTACAGAACGCCTCCAACGTGCGGCGGTTGTCGGCCTCGAACGCATAGTCGGGTTCCCACGCCTTGTAAGCCGTGGCCTTCGCCTCCTCCGATAGTTCGGAATAGCTGTAAATAGTTACCGTTTCAGTGTGCATTGTTTTGATAGTTTAAAGTGTGCGCCTATGTAATTAGTCACAAGATTGACCACTTTTTTCATTCCCTTGTCCATGACTACACAAATTTGACTTGTCCGTTATACTCCAATGTTACCGCTTCTTGCTTCATCTCGTCGCGTATTTCGGTTGCCAGCGTGTACACCTCTTCGAAGTGCTCCCCGAAGGATTCCGGGGTGCAAAAAGCGTACACGATAGTCACATTTTCGACCACAAGCGCACCCGAATTCGACACCCAACCCCCGACCGCCGGAGTTGAGGTACAGCCCCCGAACCACTCTGAAAATTTAGTCATCACTTTATTTACGAATTCTTTGTTATCGGTCGGAACATTAACGTCCGTGGTGCTGGGAACATAGATAGCGACCTTTGCATTAAGGTCAAATTTGAAGTTTTTCATAATTCACTGGTTACGATTAATGTTGCTGGTGCAAAGATAAAACGCGATTTTCAAATATGCAATAGCACTTAGTAAAAATAATCCAAATTGAACAACATTAGGCAAAAAATCTGATCGCGGCCCGGATTTTGGCGACAAAATGAACAATATCTGTGGCCTTGTGTGTTTAGGGGTGGCAAAGTACTGATTTTAGGCCGGGTTCAATACTTGAAAGGGTGGGAAAGTGGAGGAGCAAGAGCAAAGCAGGTGGAAAATATTTATTAAACAAAAAAGCCCAAAATAAGCAAAGCGACCGAAAGGCCGGATTTGTGGGTATAGCTGCGAAAAATAGAAACATAGCGAAAGCGGGTGATTTTAGGCTATTTGCGGCGCGTGGCGTTTCCTTTTTCGTGGGTAAAACTTTCCTTTTCTTTCATTTTCTTTCCTTTTTGCCTCTAAAATGAAAGCAATAATATATAGCAAAAAATGTATAAAATATAGCAAATTTGGACAAACCTCTGAGAATCAAGGAGTTATTCGTAACTCCTTGATTATCAAGGCTTTAGAGGGGGTAAAAATAGCCGTTTTCGCCGTTTCGTATTTGTTTTCAAGGGTTTGCAAAATACGCCATAAATTCAACCTAACTAACGTTATGTAAATTGTAACGGCTTCAAAATGCGATTGCAGGCCGTGTAAACAAAAACGGCCAAATGCGCCCCGTGTGCATTGTAGCCGCTATTTCTGAGCCGCTTGCGTGCTGACTGACAGCGCGAACCGATCTGGGGGCCGGGTCCCTCAT
>ENA-OXQX01000240-OXQX01000240.1-human-gut-metagenome-genome-assembly--contig:-NODE-240-length-19115-cov-31.7779_pt1 | contig 19115 bp, 20 predicted proteins | sample MGYA00249586_ERZ652571 | MGnify/ENA primary metagenome ERZ652571 (study PRJEB26925, sample SAMN05826702) | human gut metagenome | biome: ENVO:2100002; feature: ENVO:00000062; material: ENVO:00002003...
GATTCAGTCTTATAACATATAGGACTTATAACAATAGACTTTGAATGATAATCGTTCATCGTTTCACTCACTAAGTCTAAGTCTATCAATCTACAACGATAAGACTTATCCCCCTTAAAGGAGTAGACAGATGTATAGAACATGGGTGTTGGATAGTCTTTTAACTCTATCTTATAACCAGTACCAAACATTATATCTCCTTGTTCAGCTTCAATCTTAATACTAGTATGAAGAGGATTAAGTTCTGTTAATCTTATAACGTTATCAGAGATACCATCGAGTTCACGATTACCTTTACGAGAGAAAACATCTTTCACATATTCGATAGTCTCTAAATTGATTATTTCGTCTACCTGTTCGGGAAGTATTGCTCGCACAGTTTTCATGCCCATTTGTTGAGCTAGAAGCATGAACTCGTTATGTATCTCTGCTACTTTCATAATAAATAGTTATTATAATTTTAGTTTAGTTTCAAGTGCTCTTTTATAATCAGCATTTTCGGGATTACTGAAATAAGCCAACGCTTCTTTCATGTTAGCTCCGATAAATCCACCTTCGGGAGTAAGAACAGTCTGATTAACATCAGAACGAACTAGCTCACCTTTGGCAATAGCTTCTTCAATGAACGCTTGAAGCTCAATTTGTGAATTGTTAAACAGTTTGTTGAATTTCTCCGGCTCTTTAATTGCAAAGTCATCAAGCATCTTTTCTTGGATAGTTCTATCAAGTAACAAGTCAGATAATACATCTTGTTTGTTACTAGCAGAATAACATACGAAAATAGCTTTGAACTTAGCATCGTTATCAATAGCATCAAGATAATTACGTCTTGCTTTGTTAGCTTGAATACGATTACGTTTAAGACGATTATTTTCTCGTTGTTCATCTTTAATATAGAATTTAACACGAGGGTCGAAGCTAATAATAGCTACGTCTTTAGCGACAATAGGATAAAGTAAACAATGACGATATGCTAAGTAATCATCTACTTTAATAGGATGTCCGTATTGATAACGAGTTGCTTCAAGAGCATTAATCTTAGTTACATATTTAGCAATAGCATCTTTCAACTGTTTAGGATTAGACTTTTCAGCATTATCATATTCTTCGATAATCTCTGTTTCATCTATCTTATAGTTCAGATAATCTCTTTTCTTATTCCATTGGAAAGAACAATTAAGTTTCTTTCCTTCACCATCAACAGGAATAGATATGCTATTGAACCAACGTTGAACACGAGTAATATATTCCTGTGAATTAACAGAACAACCAACAAGAGAAGGCATATACGCTTCCATTTCTTTATAGTTGCTAGTTAAGATTCTAGCTGAATTAATACTACCACCAATGCTATCGTGACGGTCAACGATATATCTAGCATTAACTTGACGATAAACAGAATTAATAGTAATATCAGTAGCAAGAGCTATTGTAATATATCTTTCTTCTAAGAAGTCTCTATCTAAACCATCTTCTTTTTTAAGAAGTTGTTCATAGGTTTCTCTAGGAGTTTCCGGAGCTTTAGCCTGTGTAGTAGCACTAGGGCTATTAGTTGGATTATTTAGACTACTGCCGAATGTACCGGTTTTTGGTGTTTGTCCTTCCATTATAATTTAGTTTAATTGTTTAACTTTAGAGTACACACTCCAACATGAACATCTTCTCTTGTCTGTCAACTTGCAGACCACGAGACATCTTAACTTCATATTGAGATTTATCAATATCCGTAGATATAGAATTGCTAGGAACAGAACCCCAAGACGGTGGAATAGGAGTAAGACCTTTCAATACACCAACAAGGTAAGACTGACCTTTCATACGTACCATACGAACATTACGATTTCCGTTATATACAGAGTTGTCAATGAACATCAGTTTGTGAGATGTCATAGGCAAACCAGTACGAGGATGAATAAGTCCATTAGCTTTTGCTGTTTCAGCAATAGGAGATTTATCCAAGAAAGGAAGATGAATACAAGTAACAGTATGTCCGTCAATAGTTTTATATTTACGGAAGTATTTACCATAAGTAAGACCACCACCTTCTTCACCAATCATTTTCTCTCCAAGAGGAGTAATAAATCCTTCGGACTTAACATCTTCACGGATAGCCATATCGAAATCTTCGATACCACCTTTACCTGCATACAGAGTAATCTCCATAGAACCAGTATCAGTATCCTTATCAACTACGTCACCAATAGTTCTTTTTAGCTTGCTAAGAGGCAAGTATTCACCATAAGTATCATAGTTAGACTCTTCGAGGATTTCAAACATACCAGCAGTTTCGGGAATTGGTTGGTCATTATCCCAATCCTTCATATCAATAGTACCATTAACAGTACGATTGTAACGAGATGTCCATAAGTCAATCTCATTAGAGATACGCATCTGAACATCGAACTGACGCATTTCTTCGTTAATCCAACGAGTGTCAGTACCACCATCTTTAGTCTTGAAAGCATAGCTAACAATAACATTACTAATGTTACCTGCAATTTCCTTGCTATAACGCTTGAATCCTAGCTGGGATTTCATAACACCAGGTCCCATTACATTAGTCTTGTTACCCTTAGAATAAGATTCAGGAATAGACGGAGCTAACATACACCAATACTTACCTTTTTCAAGATTAGCAGGGTCAACATAAGCACTTTTATCAGGATTCTTTAGCTGCAAAGAATACAGATGTCCACCATGACTACCAGCACCATGGTCTCGCATTACACGAACAGCAGTTTTACCATCAGGAGCAAGCAAACCATACTGTTCAATAATAAGACCAGTAGCAAACTCAACCTCAATAGGTTTACCACCAATACCCGGAGTAGTATCACTAGTATCAGCCCAAACAATGTAATCATTGAATCTCTGACGACCCATTGTCTTCCAAGTCCACTCAACAGTAGTAATATCACGAACACCAGCAGCACCTTGTCCTTCTGTAAGGAAAGTTAGCGGGAATCGGTCATCTTCCATACCATAAGTGTAAGTCAGGAAGTTGTTAATCTCTTCCGGTTTTTGAATCATTAAGGCAGCAAGAGATTGCTCATTAGAGTAACCTCTATCATCATATCTACCTCTTTCGACTTCTCTTAATCTGTACATATTTGTTTTAATTTAGTTAGTTCAAGACTAGTTGGTCATTATCAACTGTCTTAGAATTATTACCTTTACTATTGATAATAACAGTCCTTTTACCAGTAGTTTGTGCTGCGGTAGTTCTAATAGATAGAACTTTCTGCTTATTAACAGCCATACCGACAAGACTAGCATAATCGCCACCAGTAAACCTAAGAAATGCTTTAAGTAAATCATCCTGCATACGAGCATTAGAATCAACTTTAGCTTCGTCTAACATATAGGCTGTATTACCTTCATTGTCAACAGGAGTAGACACATACTTCAAGAAGTCTTTGCGACTAAGCATTACTTTCTTTCCGTCTTTGTTACACTGAATTTGTTCAGGAATACTATAACCTAATAGTTCGCCTTTACTAATAGTCTTTTCTACATTATCCCAATATGCTTTCTCTTCGGCAGCAGCAGCAGCTTCTTTAGCTTCTACTTGTGCTTTCTGTTCAGCAAGTCGAGATTCATAAATGCTATCAACAGCTTCTTTAGATTCAACAGCAGTATCATAAAGAATACCGGCGTTCTTACAATAGTCAATGAATTTATTTACATCTCCTTTTTTACCACTAAGTTTCCATTCTTCACGAATGAAAGTAGCTTGTTGTTCTTCGTTATCTTTACTAACAGTAATCTGACTTCTATCAGGAATTTCTATGAAGTCGTCAAGAGTACCGTTAAGTTTAAGATGATTAATAACTTGTTCTACTTGCGGATAAGTTTCAAACAGATTATTAAGAGCAGCAGTTTGAGCTTCTGCAATTCTATTCTGAATTACTGTATCAACATAAGCAGCAATACCTTCTGTATTATTATCGAATACAATAGGATTACCATTCTCATCTTTAAAGTCAGAACCGAAACGAGTTTGTAATTGTTCAAGAACACTTGGTTCAGAACCATTTTGAGATATAAGTTCAGCAAGTTCAGCAGCAGTACGAAATATAGTTCCATCAACAGCAAGAGCATTACCGTTAGCATCAATAGTATAATCTACACCATCAACATTTATAGTATCACCTTCTGATAATACCACTTCTTCCCCCGTAGAGGAGCTTCCTTGCTGTCCTTCTCCTTGTCCCTGTTGTCCTTCTTGTCCCTGTTGTCCTTCTTGTCCAGCACCTTGTTGTCCCTGTCCGGCAGGATTGCCGTTAGCACCAGAGCCAGTACCTTGACCTCCAGTATTAGCACCTTCGCCTTGTCCCTGTTGTCCTTCTTGTCCAGCACCTTGTTGTCCCTGTCCGGCAGGATTGCCGTTAGCACCAGAGCCAGTACCTTGACCTCCAGTATTAGCAGTATCGCCAGTATCAATACTACCAGTACTTAAATCTAAATCGTTATTACTACTAAAAGTTCCCATAATAAATATGTTTTGATTATTACTTTCACTCAAATGTAATCTAATAATATGAGAAAGCAAACTCTTACTAGTCTGAATACTCTTATTATTAGGTTTAGAATTGCCCGTATTTGTATTTAAGTATTACTAGAGTTAATCTTATCAGCAGAAACTTTGCGTTCGATACAGGGCAAAAAAATGAGCCATTTTAAGACCCGTCACGGCATTTTAATGTTTTCCTTTACAGTTTATCCATTCGATAGGGTAAATGCAACAGAGACAAAGGAAACGCTATCTACGTCGATTTTATGGATACGAAAAACCCTACGGAAAGTTCCGTAGGGCACGTCTGAATCATAGAGAATGGTATATAGCTAATTATAACTTAGTATTCACTTCTTAGTAGAACTAGATTTAGACTTAGAACTATCATATCTATTCTTATTCTCTTTAGCTATCTTTAGTTCATTATCTCTATCTAACGCAGAGTTAATCATATCTAAATCCTTAGCTCGTTTCTTTTCATTTAGTTCAGCTTGTTTCAATGATAGTTCAGCAGAATTATCTTGTGGAGCAGTTTGCACAGGTTGATTAGCTAAAGCAGCCATAGCAGCTTCTGTATCCATTCCTTTAGCAAGTAAATCATAATAACCTTTGATTTCTGCTAGCCTAGCATCTTGTTCTCCCTTAGCAGCTATCTGTTCAAGAACAGCTTTATTCTTAGCTTCTTCTAATTGTTGGTCTAATTGTCTAAGTGATTCTTCATTCTTCTGACGAATCTCTTGATAACGATTAATAGCTAGTTTAAGACTGGATATATTACCGGAAGTAATAGCAGCAACAGCAGACATTAAATCTCCATTTTGACTGGCGTTGAAAGCCCACTCTTTAAGTTGTTCAAACTTCTCTGTTTCTCTATCAGAGTTTTTAGCTTTGATTACGTATTGTCCGAGAGTATGATTATTTACACTAAGAGAGACATATTGTTTTCTATCTGACTTATCATAGTAAGAAGTATCTAATCCATCTATCCAAGCTAACTTGGAATTATTTAAATCTATTAGATATTCGTCCTCACGGAACTTATCGAACATATAGTTAATAATAACTGTGCCCATTGAACCACGAATAATAGCTTCTTCTGTTGTACCTTTACCAGCACTAGTTGCTATTTGTCCATAACGTTGTGGTGTCATATCTACCATTTCACGAGCACTAGCTTTAATAGATTCAATAAGATTAGATATTTCAGTAATATAACCGGAGATATTGGCATCAAGCATTTTAATAGATTGTGCTTTAGTACTATTAATATCTTCTGCATCATCATAAGGAAATATCCCCTCTGCCGCTATATTATAAATAGCTTCTTCTGCATCTTCTCCAAATAAAGATTTAGCTGCAACAAGAATAAACATCTTGTTCTTAGCTATCATCATCTCTCTATGATAAGAGAAGATATTGATTAATATTTGGAATGGAGTAAGTATTTCTACAATAGAGAATCTTCCCATTTGAGGAAGTACTTCTTGAAGTCCACAATACTGCAATCTAACATCATCATCTAATTGGAAAGGAATAGGTTTAGCACCACCTGGATATATACCAAAGCGTTGACCTCCTATACGATAACCTTCGTAAACTTGTGGTTTATATACAGAAGTTATCTCAATATGTCCGAGTTCAGGATTAAATTCAAAATCATCAGGAACAATCATCTCATCAACTAATCCTACCTCATTAATGTACTTTAGTATCTTAACTTGTGTATAACCTCTCCAATTAACATGCCATACTTCTAAAAGTTCTCCGTTCTTTAATCTTAAATCATAACCATCAGAAGGAAATATCTCTCTATTATCATTCTCATAGCTCTTACACTTTTCAGGAAAATAATAAGTATAAGCATTAAGACTAAGTGTACGAGTAGCACCAACTGTACTAGGATTATAATACTTAGTTATAAACTCTAGTTCTTCATCTGATAGTTCATCAGAGAATTGGTCTATTACTTGATTATAACTCATCAACATTCTACGAGCTACAATATCATACTTAGATACCATTTGCTCTCCATTAGGAACAGGAAACATATCAGTAGTTGGAACCCACTCTTTAACTAGCTTTTTACCACGAACAGTATGGAAACTATAAACTTCCCCTGTAACGATATAGTTAAAGTACTCAACTGGAATTATTGTCTCGTTATTAAGAACATCATCAATAACTTCTAATAGTTGCTGAGCTTGTGCACTTATTTCATCTATATAATTATCAATAAAGTTCTTTTCAAACTCTTCTGCATCAGCTGCTAATTGTTCAGGGTCAACCTCTTGTATTGGTTGTCCTTGAGCTTCTAGTTGAACATTTTCAGCTTGTTGTTGCTGTATTCTCCTTTGAAGTTCTTGTTGAAATGCTAACATAGCTCGCTTAACTATATCTTCTCGAATAGCAGCATCACGAGCCATAATGATTTCAGGATTATTAGCACCAACAATAAATTCATGTTGAGATTTAACGTATTCTGATAAATAACGACGAACTACATCATTAATAATATCAAGATTCCTTAGAGTAGCAGGAAATCTTTTAAAGTTCTCCTTCGTAGCATTATAAGGGTTAAGTGTTTTACGATAGAACTCGTCAGGCATTTCTCCATGAAGTATTTCAAGAAGTTGTTCCGTCTTAGTTCTATCATTACACGCTAGTCCGGCAGCAATACAATAATCTATTGTTCTACCAGCCCAGTATTCATCCTTTTCAGAATTAGGGACACGCTGTTTAGGCATGTCCCCAAGTCGAGCATTTAGCTTAGCATCAATCATAACAATTCGCTTAGTTTAATAAGTATATTAATGTACCAATTAATAGCACCCGTACTTATTACTATAACTAGCATTAATACGAATCCTATCATTCCGCCAAGCAATGTAGCTAAAATATCCAAGAAATCAAACTTACCGCCATACATTTTATCTTTAAATTCCATGCCTACGGCTAAGCCTACTACTAACATTATTCCTAGTAATCCACATGGGATTGCGTAGAGGAAATGTTTTAACCTGTTGCTTTCTGTTAACCAACTCATAATTAATAACGTTTACGATTCCAAAAGTTTTCTTTCTCTGTTTGCACTCTCTGTCTATGTTCAAGCTGCTTTTTAGCAAACTTATCATTAGCAGCCCATTCAATACCACGAACAATCATTTCAGATACACGGTCAAAGTTACCAGTATTAGACCATTTCTTTAACTCTAGTATAGACTGATAATCATATATAGTATGAAGAACAAGCATATCACGACCGTCCTCGAACTTCCCTATGGGGGAATACAACATTTCCTTTAACATTCTAAGACCATCAAGTTTAACTGTCTCACTACTAATATCATAACCAATAGTATTAATCTTCTTAGTATTAATATTAGTATCCCATAAATGAACTGGGTGATAACCTAAGTATCTAATAGCTTTCCACTTCTTAAAATTACTAACTGTTTCACCACGGTTAATCTCGACATTAGTTGTACCAAGACAATTATAAGTAACTGCAAAATAATAACAGATTCTATCTGCTTTCTCTAGTTCATCAGGACGACCATAATACACAGCACATAATCTAGGACGATAACCATTATATATACAAGGATTCATCCAAACTTTAATACTATTATGTGAATGTTTATTAGTAAGTTCTTTCTTATCTTTATCAATACCAACAGGGTCATAACTAATACTATATATTCCCGGTGGAGTACCTTTAGTTAGCTGACCTGTCTTTTTATCTATGTATTCTACTTTAATTGGATTAAACCATTTACGAATACAACCTTCAGGGTCTTCATTAGAATGACGAGGAACATTCTTAATATAATCAAAGTAATCCTTCTTAAATACACCACCAGTAGCAGCAATACGTTCATTAGGAATAAACTCGAAGTTATCCGAATCATATTCTACAAACTTACCATCTATATAGAAGTTATATTTATTAGACATTTTTAGTTCTTGCTCCCATTCATCTAATATCTCACTACTAAATATATTCTCACTTACAGAACTAAATGATTCACTAGGCATATTAGCATACTGTCCACAATAACTAATAAACTTAGCGAATGATTTACTCTTAACTTTTTCAGCAGCACGTTCTTCTTCTGCTATTTGAAAACCAAGAGCTATATCAGAATTACCATCATCATCAAGAGAAGTAAGAGTAGCGATTTGATTATCGTCGCCAATCTTATAACCTTCAAGTCCCCAACAATAAGGTTTAAAGTAACCACATACTTCTGCTCTACTATCTTTATCCCATACATTTTCAAATGCCATAAAGTTTCTACCTCTAGGGTCATAAAAGTTTTGCTCAAATGTTACCCAACCTGCATTAGCTTTACCAGCAGTACCCCAAGCATTAAGAAAACCAGTAGTAACAGAACCAGTCTTTAGAGTAGGTTCAGTTACATCCATGAAATCATCGAAGTTCTCAAACTCTGACATTTCCTCACACTTGATTTCTCCGGCATCTTTACCAACAGCAGCAGAAGGATTGTTCTTAGTAGATACAGATATACAAGCACTATTCCAACTGTTATCATCTATAATAGCTGTACTAGGGTCTTTATAACCTAAGATAAAATCACTAGCATCAATCTTAGCTATACCTCTAGCAAAAGGAGTATTAGATTCATAGAAGATAATTTGCTTCTTCATAAAGTCAGATAGACCTCCTGATTGAACCAAAAACTTATTATCACTAGCCGCATGAATAACAGCACGGTTAGGAGTAAGATTGATAAAGTTAGCAGAACCAATAGCTTCCATATAACTAAATCCACCACGTCTTGTCTTATCATTGATAAGAAACATACCATTTTCTCGACAGAACTGTTTGATTAAGAAGTACCACCACTGGCAATCAATAAATCTAGGAAATCCTCTTATCTTACGACCAGTAACCTTACCTTCTTCTACTCGAAGTGTTTTAGTATCTAGTTTAAGAATACGACCATAATTAATAAAATTATAATGTTCACCAGTAATATAGACATCTTCTATCTCACCAGTTCTAGTATCCATAAGACAAGGAGCTTTAAAACCAACAAGTCTACGTAGAGTTTCCTGTTTACGAAAGTTTATATGAGGCATACTATCTACTGCAAACTTAGTATAAACTCCTTCTTTCTCATAAGTAACAGCAGCAGGACGTAAAAGGTCTGTATTAACAAAACGCTTATGTGGGTCAATATTCATTAAGAACCCTCCGTTTTCTCCTATTAAGAAATGGTCGAATGGGTCTTTATATCCACAGTCTCTTGCGTGTTTATATTTCTTTCCTTTATCTTCTTCATAATAGAATTGATAAAAGGGATATTCACTAAGTTCCATACTTATAATTAGTTATTTTAATAGTATAGCAACAAGAATAGCTAGCACACTTGTACTAGCTATGAATCCATTACGTTGCTTCTTATACCTTTTAGACTTATTATATTCCTTATTAAGATTAACAATAGCTTGATTTCCTAGTATTGTTATCCTCTTTATTTCTTCACGTTGCTTAGATATAATAGAATCCTGCAAGTAGCTATCTCTAATTTTTAGTTCGTATAACTTCTTGTAGGATTCATATTGACTTTTATACTCTTCTGAAAGTATTAACTTTGCATTGGCTATTCTTAATACTTCTTTATCTAGGCGTCGCTTCGCTCCGCCATCCCCCGTAAAGGAGTAGGATTGCTGTAAACTATCTACCTTTGTCTCCAACCTTTGGATTCTCAACTCCGATTGGTTTTGACACAAGATATATGAAGCGTTCGAGAATAGCAATACTATCAGTATCACTAATTGCTTTATCAAATTCTTTCTCATACTGATTAGTATTATTAAGAGTATTGAGAATAGAATCTATTACTAGTTGTAAACTATCTCTTTTTGTTTTTATTTCCTGATATATAGTATCAGGAACGATAAGTGGGACTTCTACATTTTCCTTATTAAAAACAAAATTGTTTAATACTCCAATTATAACAAATGCGATTACTACTATTAATAATCCTATTCCAATACTCTTTAGTTTCATATTATTAAGTCTTTTTTTTCTAACAATGTGTAAGTAAATACATCGCCCCATAAAGGAATTGCTAGGTTAACTATATTCATAAGTTCTCTAAAATCCATACTTCTAGCTAGAACTTGGCAACCAGCAGACCAACCATCAACAACAATACTTGATTCACCTGCTTTATGAATATTGATACCAAACATTCCTTCTTCTATTGTTGATTCATCACAATCAAGATAAAAGTCTTTATTAGTATCACGGAATACTTTGACAGGTTTATGTTGAACAAGAGCAAGATATTGTCCCTTATGATAACCTTTCTTAAAACAACCACGATACTGACCAGGAACTAGAATTGCACAACCTTTAATATTAACAGGATTAGTAAGACTTTTATAACCAGGGTCAGTAGTACAAGGATATATAGGAGTATATCTCTTACCATTAGCTGTCCAATAATCAATTATAAAAACATCATTGAACTCATTACCATGTTCTTTGGAACGAACACCAATAAGATTAAGATTATACTTACCTTTATCAAAGTAAGAATAACCTTTATTCTCTAGTGTCTTTCTCCAATCAACAGTACGACACCTATCTATTAATAAATTATTATATTTAGACATGATATTACATTTATATTATACAAATAAATTCATTTGTTGTTTCTGACTTCCATTAACAGTTTGATAACGGATATTAAGCATAGTATCTATTTCAGGTTCTAATCTAGGTATCTTATACCACTTAGCTGTTTCACTTTTACTTTCATCAATATGAAAACCGTCTTTAAATCTTTGAGGTCTACCATATTGGTTAAGAACAAACGGAACTTCAATATGACAAAGAGCTAAACCACGACAAGGCAAACCAGTAATAAGATGAACCATTTTAGCATATAGATTTAACTGCAAGGCATAAGTAGTACCATTACAATTAGGCAGACCACCAAACGGTGGAAGTAGAACATCTTCGGGCTTATGAACCCATTCATCTGTTTCTTGTACTGGACGAACAGTTTTATCTTTCTTATAGTATCCTGCTTGAAATCTAAGACCTGTACGATTAGTTTTCCAATCAAGAATAACAAAACCATCTTCACGAATAGGAAGTATATCAATAGTTCCACTAAGAAGATACTTAGGAAGAAATGCTCCTATCTCTGAATATATCTTATAATCTCGTTCAGTATAGAACTTAAATACTTTATATATTTCAGGATATTTGTTTTCAGTATGTTCAATGAAAGCATCAACATCGAGAAGTCTTACATGACTATCAACAACATCTAAATCAGCAACAGTAACCATTTGTTTACTTTCTTGTTTATTCAGATATTTAATAGCATTGAAGAATTTACTATTCTGACGAATACCATCTTCAAAACTATTATGATAGACATTACCCATATCACAGGCTTTATCTCGTATGGTATCCCATTGATTCTTTATATCTTTAATAGAAGTATTTTCTTCTTTAGCCTTATATTTAGCCCAATAATTAGAATCAAACTTAGGAACATACGAATGAATAATAGTAGTGGCACTAATATAAGAATTACCACAATTATCAGTATACTTATGAGTAGGCTCATCAAAGTATAACTTAGTTTGCTTATATTCAGGTTTAACCGGTATCATTTTGTACTTTCGTATTTCCCCCGTAAAGGAGTGTTAACAATACTATCGCTTACCAATCCTAGCTCTCTCTTTTGAGCTTCTACTTGAGCTTCTAAATCACTAGCATCTTTAGCAGACATAGAACTAGTAACTACTTTACCACCACGAGCTTTCTTCTGTTCTATTTCAAGAGCAGCAGCTTGTTTAGCTTCACCTAAAGATTTAATCTGATTAGGAATGATATTAATAATACCATTTAGCTTAGTTATCAAATCAATAACTGGCAAAGTATCTTCGGCTTGTATACCTGCATTAAGTTTATTAGTAAGTTGCTCACTAAGTATATTAGCTGCACGAGAACTATTATGAACTGCTCTAAGAATAGTTTCAAGAGCTTCGCCTGCAACGCCCATCTTATCTTCATGATATCTATCAACAAGACGAAGAATAAGAGCATCTGGTTGCCAATCATTAGGAAGAGCGTAATTAGCTCTAGCAGATGCTAAGGCTTCGGGACGACTATATCCCATTTGATTAGGTGGAGACTTAGGGTCAGCTAGATAAAAAATAACTCCGGCTTCTTTAAGATACCGAAGTTTATCTTCACTAGTATCACGAAGATATAACTCTCTTACATCTTTATCCTGTATCTGATAAACGTTAGGAGCAAAGGGATAACCTTGCTCGTCAACGCTAATCATACCTGTTAAATCCAAAGGGGCAATCTTCGTAATCATAACCTTTATTATTTCTTAGTTCAATATAGTAATCAGAATCATTAACTGGCTTCATCTTACTAAAGAAGTACATATATAATTTAAAAGACCTCTCATCTTGATTAAACTCTCTAAGTTTCCTTGCGGCTAACTTACGATTAAGTCTAACAGTTCGAGATATTATCGAAGTTCTACTTCTAAATTTACTACGTTGAGCCATTCGAGTAGCAACTAAGCTCTTTTTAAATTTCCAATATTCTTCATTAGTAAGTTCTTGCCTTTTAGCCTTCATTACAGGATGATGTTCTATTGCATCTAACTTGGCTTCATTAACAATAAATCCACCGATAAAAGGAATTGAAACTCGTTGTAGACTTTTAATCCTATCAATAATTTGGTCTTCGATATTATCTATAATATCATCTATTATTTCAGCTTCAAGAGGTGTAACACCTAATAAACTAATAATATCAGGACGAGTTACTAATAACTCCTTTTTCTCTTTTAAATCAATAGAAGGCATCTAGTTTATATATTTAGTAAATTAGTAGCTACTATAAACTTTTGAGGTTTACCACTAGGAATAAGACCTTCGACAGAGTTCTGACCTTGAATATCAGTAAGACGGACAATCTTATAGCCAATACAAACTACTGTTTCGGCAATAGTAGTAATCAACTTACCATTATCTCCTTTCTTTTCAGTAGTAATAGGATTCACTTCTGTACCAAGTAAACTAATAACAGAACCACTTCCAACTTTACGGAATATCTCACCACGAGCAATACTAAGATTTAAGTCTTGGTCGCCACGAATAAATTCAGCAAGATTATAAGGAGTAAGTTCGTTACTACGAGGATTACAATCTATACCAGTAAATACATCAGATGGAGCAACATATAAGAAACGATTAAGCATAGCTCTATCTTCTTCCTTAACATCATCAGCATAGTTAGTCTTAACTAATATAAATCTAGTACTACCAGTACCCTTTAAATCAGGATTGATAATCTCACGAAGTTTAGCAGTCTGAATAATAGCGACAATACCAAAATGCTTAAACGGAGTTATATCTTTAACTCGGTCAGAAACATATTTGAAATCAATTTCTCCGATGTGTTGAGGAACTAGGAAAGTTTCTCCTTTAGTTTTGTTCTCTAAATGTAACATAATTACTTTAATTAGATTGTTAATAATATTAATTAAGTTGACTAGCATTACTAAGAGTAATATATGCACCAGTCATTAATAGTACAAGTATACGAATAATATTCGTACTATCAATATCTAACTCGTTAAAAAACCTTTAGAATTGTATTCGCTATATAATTCACATCCATTCACACTAGTTCACATTAGTACACACTCTAATGCAAGTCCACTACTTAACTAAAATATCGACTAAATCTTACCATTCTATTTTTACAATCCTGATGCTAAATCTTCGGACTCTTCGATAGAAGAGGAGAAAGGTAATACACAATAAGACACAATAGACAACTAATACTATATAATATAAGTAAGACCAATTAAGGACTTAAAGGAATTGATTAGACTAATAGGACTAACTAATAGGATAATTCTTCTATAAGAAGAGTTAGACTACTAACAACAATAGATATACAGAAGGGAATTAGAAATACTATTAGAACTAACTAATGTATATAGACTTAGAAATAGGACTGGAACTACTATTAGAAATAGAATTAGGAATAAGACTAATAATGAACTTAGAAATAGGATTAGGACTATTAGAAGAAATAAACTTAGAGGTACTACTATTAGTGCTGCCCCACAAAATAATATTTTTCATGAATATATTTTTATCGAGACGAAGCTCCTACCCAACACCGCCCCCTACTCCAAACCAATTCCAATACCCCCGTCAAGACCAAATGACTTTAAACATATTGCTATTGATTATTAATTACTAAAATTATAAAGATTATGAAGATTACTAATGATGCAAATACTACCATTATTGGTAGTAATACAACTGTTGTTATACCTAACAGCGATAGTATTACCTCTAATGTTGTTGTTGCTTGTAACAATGGTTCCAGTTATAGAATCAGCAAAGAGTGTTACGTTGCTCTTGAAGAACTATTCAAAGAACAGATTGGTAAGATTGAATCTAATAAACCTATCATTGTTAAAGAGTAATGGTGTTCTTGGTATTGTTGCTAGTAGCAGTAGCTATGACTACTGCTACTTATCTATCTGCTATTAGAAGACAGAAGCGGGATTGGAGAAAGTATGGTCGTGCAGGTGAAACCTACGACAAGTTTTGTTCACGTTATTACACTAGATACGTATGAATATTAGTGATAAACTAAAAGTGGTACACTTAGCATTAAGTATGCTAGGTGTACCAGCATTCATGCATCTAAGTTATATTAAGTTGTATGATAACCATGTGAATAGCTTTCTAATACTATTAGTAGTGTTAGTATTAATACTAGATGCTAACGATGTTGTTAAAGAACTATTGGCTTAATCAAACCAAATGACTTTAAACATATTGCAGTTACTATCAAATCAAATGACTTTAAACATATTGCCATTGTGTGTGTAGTCGGGATGCACATTGGTTGAACAGTTGCCGACTGATTTATAACATTTAATACCTATAATCATGGGAACAAGAGTTAATGATGCTGCTAGAAAGGCAGCCGAAGCAGCTGCAAAAGCTGCAAAAGAAGCTGCTGATGCAGCAAGTGCTAACGCTGAAACAGATGCTACTAATGAAGCTGCTGATGAAGCTATTGACGCTCGTATAGTTGACCTATCCGAGTATCAAGGACAGGAAGCAGACGATGTTACTCGTCTGTTGCTTGACCGTCCTGATTTTGAGAATCATGATAGCTTGATGATTACTAATATCATTGATAATAGTAGTCGTTATGCTAATGCGTTGACTATCGTTGTTAATCGCAATCTTCCACAGTTTGTTAAAGATGCTGCTAGTGGTACTTATGTTGAGTCTGTAACTCGTAATATCTTTACTACTCGTATTCAGCTTGCAGCTATTCTCAAAGGTCAGGGCGAGCCAATGCTTGCCAACGCTGTTATGACAGCTCCGTTGTCAGTGTTGCACGTTATCTTCAAGAAGGCACGTATCAGCGTGCTTGGACACGTGCTTGCGCAAGGTGAAGTATTCGTTAATCCGTATGCCGCTAAAATGTCTCGTGAAGAACGTGTTAATGAACACGACCGTTACGAGTATTTCCCGTACGAACTTAGTATGCGTACGTTGTCCCTTGCGGACGAAATGCTCGTGGCTGACATGTTGGCTAAATACCAACCTGATGCAGAGGGTGCTGCTTAACCAGTTACGTAGGAGAGGGAAACCTCTCCTACTAAACTAAGAATACACCATTCGGCACGTGTTCGATAATACTCTCGACTTATGCTCGCTATCCGGCAAAGCTATCCGGCAAAGCTATCCGGCAAAGCCAATCGGGATTGGAAACGACACTAGTCACCTGATAAGCGAAATGCTGCAACTGATAAGCGAAGCTAATCAACTGATAAGCTAAAATCATAAACCAATTTAAATAACAAAAGTATTATGAAGATAGATGAAAAGAAAACTATAATAAACATAGATGTTATAGCTGTTGATACTCTTGAAATCACATATAATAATCATACAACTCAAATGATTCATCCTAATGATATAACCGAATACATATCTAAGCTAAAAGCTAAGATTAAAAGATTATCAGACATATTATCAAAGATTGACTAGTTAGCAAGCTAAAATCGCTTTTCGACGACGTTTCTCTTAGACGGATTCTAAATAACAAAGTGGACTTATATATATATATATATATATATATATAAAAGTCAGGCAACACTTGCGCGCGTACCTTATTATATACGTGCGTGTACGCGTGCGTATAATAGGTACACGTGCGTCCGCCCACGCGAAGTATAGGTAATAGGATTATATTAGGCGAAATTGTCTATCAGACAATCTCGCATAAATTCCTCCCTCGATGACTATTGTCGTAGACAATAGGAAGAAGCTCACACAATCACACCAATAACAACAAATAGTATCAATAGTATCAAGACTATTACTAGTATTGACAACATCAATGCTCGGAAGGGTCGCTAAGGCTCCTCGTTAAGCTAGATAGTAGAGTAGACAATAGAGTGAGATAATACTAGTGGAGTAAGAATAGTTAGAAGATGTAGATAAGAGCGATGAGCTGGTTAAGTAGTGGGATTACTCCCTCTCCTACCTCTACTCCTTCATTCTAACTCACTTCTCTTACCTACAATGTTACAACTACTACTTAAACCATTTCGTTTATGGAGTTAGGATTTTAATCCTATCTTATAATCCTACTATTAGATACTATCATAGTCATAGTACTAGTTCTATTATTGTTGCTATTATATTGATAATTATGATTTTAATTATATTTATATAATAGTACTATTACTAGTTGTTGGTTGTTAATTGTCTAATCCAATTAGAACTTTGTTCTAATAGTCTTAGAGTTGAAGATATTATAGTCTTAATCCTTAGTTCACATTATTATTGTATCAATAGTCATTATTATAGTCTTAATCCTTAGTCCTTACTATTATATTATTATTGGTTGTTGTAGTTGCTATTGTTAGAGCGTCACTACCATTGTCTTTGACAATAGTAGTTCGGACGATTCCGATAATAACAATACTATGTATTACAACTGATAACGGGAATAGTACTATTAGTAATACTATTATTAATAATTGTATTGTTGTGTAGCTTGGCTTGTCAACGCTCGCAAAGCTCGCTGTCTCCCCCATAAAGGAGTGACATTACTGTACTTCTTTTGCTCTTTATCTTATCCACTTACTAACTTATACTATTATGTCTAATTACGATATTATTGTCTTAGCATTACTATTTATTATCGCACTTATTAAATGCAGTGAGTTTCTTATTAACACTAAGATTACTCTTCTTACTATGTTATTCGCTTTAATAATAGTTGCGTCTACTTTATGTATATTCTTAATATTATTTGATATTACTTCACCATGACAGATTATCAGTTCCATATATTTCTATCTTTAATTGGAATAGTTATATGCCTATGTTATTTAATGTTTAATTACCTTTCTTATAAGAAGGTTATTATCATTCGTTCTTTAGTTCAAACTATAATAACTTATATAATAGTTATTAGTTTTATTCGCCTACTATATAGTACTATACTATTATAGTATAGATTCTACTTTTAAAATTAAATTCTTAATAATTAATACTTGTATTTATGAAAGCTATTGTAATTGATAAAAAGCATCTAACTCTTGTATCTCATACTAATGGAGTTGTTATTGTTGAAGAAAGCGGTTGTATTATTGATTTAGATTTTCAATCACTTGCTTCTATTTGTGAGATTGCTAATTTAGGCAATACTTATACTATTAAAGATTGTGATGAGATTGAATCTCTTAAATCTAATAATAATGAGTTAACTAAACGTATCGAGTTTCTCGAAAAACAACTTACTAATAGCGGTAATAGAATTACCGAATTACGTAATTAAATCGAAGAGCAAGAAAATGAATATAAAGATATTATTGTAAAGAAGGATAAGATTATTGAAGAGAAAACTAATAGTCTTATTAAGTTAGAGAATATCGAAGATACTCTTAATGCTACTGTTAAAGTTAATGAGGAACTCAATACTCAATTAAGCCGTTCTAAAGAAGATATTGATAAGCTCGATAAACAATTGGAAGAAAAGACTTCTAGACTAGCTGAAAGAACTCATGCTTTAAGAGTTTTTAGACGAGCACTTTATGATATGAGACTTTATGTTCAACCATATAAAGAATACGAGTTAGATTTTGAATGGCTAACTATTCGTAATTCTATTGATTCCGGTTTCTTTATTCGATTTAAAGATACTGCTAGTGCTGCTAGAGCTATTGGTGATTGTAGATATTATATATCTCTTAAAGACGTATTAGATAAATACGAAAATGATATTGTAGACTTCAATGTCTCTGCTATGGATATTTATTATATTCATAAAGCTAGTCCTAATGTTGTTCGTAAGTTCAATTATGATAATTTTAATATCACTTGTAAAGACCAACATATTGCTAATACTATTAATACTCTATTGAATTGTTCTAATATATCTGTTTATGATATAGTTGAGAAATTCAAATATGAAATAGCTCATAGTAATGTTTATTCAATATTATCATTATTGTTTGGTATTTCCATT
>ENA-OXQX01000242-OXQX01000242.1-human-gut-metagenome-genome-assembly--contig:-NODE-242-length-19066-cov-6.97896_pt1 | contig 19066 bp, 17 predicted proteins | sample MGYA00249586_ERZ652571 | MGnify/ENA primary metagenome ERZ652571 (study PRJEB26925, sample SAMN05826702) | human gut metagenome | biome: ENVO:2100002; feature: ENVO:00000062; material: ENVO:00002003...
GCGTGGTTTCCTCCCGCCATGTCGTTAAAGAAGACCCGGAAACAGCTTCCACTTCCCACAAAATCTACAAGGCGTTCCGGGCCGGCCCCGGAGACTATTTGGGAGTGCAAAGTTTCTTTTCCGGATGGTTCCGCAGCTCCTCCGATCTCATTGCGGAAACTGATTTGGAACTGGCCTATATCGACACCACCACCCCCGCCGTGGATGTGGAACGCTACGGCACGCTCCTGGAGCAGTTTGTTCCCGCCATTGTCCATGAACTGGCGGCACGCAATACCCGCGTCTTTGACCGCACTGCGGAAAAGGAAGAAGCGCTGCGGATGCTCCACCGTTCTGAAATGGCCGCCACCCTGGGGCAATTATCCGCCGGAATAGCCCATGAGCTCAACAATTCCCTGGGAGTCCTGTCCCGTAAAACAGACTTTGTTTTGGAAACCCTGGACAACATGTTCCGCCAGGAAAACGCCTTCCGGTATACCCTGTACAACAAAGGATTGGAAGGGACTTCCTCCGCATCCACTTCCGAACAGCGCAGGCTGGCGCGCCAGTTTGAAAAAAATTACGGGCTTTCCCAGGACGTGGCCAAGGCCCTGGCCCTGATTCCGGACATACAGAATCAGCCGGAGCTGCTGGACAAACCATTCCTCAGCCAGCTGGAACAAAACCTCCCTTATTGGGAATTGGGTCACGACCTGCATGACATGAAACTGGCTGTCAGGCACGCTACAGCCATTGTCCGTTCCGTTCGCCTGCTGGGGGGAGGCAACACCAGACGGGAAGAAGGAGTAAACGTGGCGGATTCCCTTACGGAAGCTGTTGCTCTGGTCAAGTCCAGTCTGCGCGGCGTTGATTTTGAAATGGTCCTGCCTCCCAGAGACTCCGTGCCAGGCATCTTCGCGGATATGACGGAGCTCGTTCAAATTTGGATCAACCTGCTTCAGAACGCCTGCGACGCGCTGAAAATAGAAAATACCCCCAACCCTTCCATCCACGTAGAATGCCGGGTGGAAAAAATCAGCAGCAAGGACCAGACATCCCATACCACCCGCGAAATTCTGGTCTCCGTCACAGATAACGGCCCCGGCGTTCCAAAGGACCTGCATGAAAAAATTTTCCGTCCCAACTTCACTACCAAAAAGAAGGGGCTTTCCTTCGGCCTGGGGCTGGGGCTCACCATCGTCCGGCGCATTGTGGACAGCTACGGCGGCCGCATCCGCCTGGAGAGCGTGCCGGGCCATACCGTTTTTACGATAATCATACCAACCATCAACAATCATGGAAAAAATTAACATCATTTGCGTGGACGACCAGCCGGAAGTCCTTGACAGCGTTTTGCGAGACCTTCGTCCGCTGAATTCCTGCTTCCGCCTGGAAGGGGTGGAATCCGCATCCGAATGCCGCGAACTGTTGGAAGAATTCGACCAGGACGGAGAACTGACGGGACTGGTTATCTCCGACCACGTCATGCCGGGAGGTTCAGGAGTAGAGTTGCTTGGAGGCATCGCCAAAGACGACCGTTTCGCCGGGACGCGCAAAATCCTGCTGACCGGCCAGGCCACCCACGCGGACACTATCCAGGCCGTCAATGACGCGCACATTGACAACTATCTGGAAAAGCCCTGGGATCCCGCCGTTCTCCTTACGACCGCCCGCAAACTGCTGACCAGGTTCATTATGGAAAAGGGCATCGACCATACGCCTTATATGTCCTGCCTGGATCAGGCCACTCTGCTGGATTACCTGCGGAGAAACTGACGCGCCGGAAGAAATATGCCGCGCCCTCCGCTTTCTCAACGCACGCATTCTCATCCGTGACGGGCATTCCCCTGCTCTGCGCCAAGGAAGGGAACAAAACCGCTAACCGTCTTTATGTTTGATATCCTGCTCCAACACAACACCCTGGTTCTCTTCGGAATCATCTTTTTCGGCATCGCTCTCGGCAGCATTAAAATATACGGACTGAACCTGGGCCTTTCCGGCGTTCTTTTCGTGGCGCTGGCCGCCGGCCACTACCGCCTGGCCATTCCCGACGGCGTAGGGCAGCTGGGTCTGGCGCTCTTTGTATACTGCGTGGGCCTCAGCGCGGGCAACCGCTTCTTCTCCGCCATCGCCAAGCAGGGCAGCAAACTGGCCATCATGTCTGCGGTGATTGTAGGAGTGTCAGCGTTATTCACCTGCCTCTTCGGCATCTGGTTCAAAGTTCCCGCGGGAATCTCTTCCGGCATCTTTGCCGGCGCATGCACCAGCACCCCGGCGCTGGCGGCCGCCACGGAAAGCCTGCCGGGAGCCTCCGGAAGCGGCGTCAGCATCGGTTACGGCATCGCCTATCCGTTCGGCGTGGTGGGCGTGGTCCTTTTCGTCCAGCTCCTGCCGCGCCTGCTGCGCTTTGACCTCAACAAGGAGGCCAAAGCCATGCATTCCAGGCAGGAAGTCAGCATCATTTCCCGCCTTGTCCGCGTCACACAGCCCAACCTGATAGGCCAGAACATTGCGGACTGCAAGCTGCTGGACGGTCTGCACTGCATGGTCACCCGCGTGGTTCGCAACGACAGGCTGATGCCCCTGACTCCGGAAGACACGTTCCGGGAAGGAACGGAAGTCCTCATTGTGGGCAACAGCGACACCATGCCTCACGACATCGCCTTTCTGGGGGAGGTATGCGACAATCCCTACCCCATGGACTCCCAGAAGGAGCGCCGCAAACTGATTCTGACAAACAAGAACTATGCCGGGCACAAGCTCCGCGACCTGAAAACCCTGCGCACGGACGGCGTCATTATCTCCCGCATTTCCCGCCTGGGCTTCACCTTCGTCCCCACGGGGGAAACCACGCTGGAACGCAACGACGTGCTGACTGTGGTCGGTTCTCCGGAAAACCTTACCAAATACGGGGACAAAATCGGCCACCGCAGCCAGGACATGAACCAGACGGACCTGCTCTCCCTGGGCTTCGGCCTCTCCCTGGGCATCATTCTGGGCCTGGTCAACTTCAGCCTCGGCAACGGCGCGGGCATCTCCCTGGGCATTGCAGGAGGCCCCCTTATCGTCGCCCTGCTGCTCGGCCACTTCGGACGTCTGGGCCCCATCGTCGGCTACATCCCTCGTCCCACCCGCCTTCTTTTGCAGGATCTGGGGCTGGTCTTCTTCCTGGCTGACGCCGGCATCAAGGGTGGAGCGGACCTGGTGGATACGGTAGCCACCCACGGCGCTGCCGTCTTCATCATGGGCGTCATCGTCACCTGCTCCGGCATGTTCGCCGGTTACTTCGTGGGCATGAAGGTCTTCAAGATGAACATTCTGGAATGCCTGGGCGGCATCTGCGGCGGCATGACCTCCACCCCGGCCCTGGGAGCCATCGCCAGCAAGACGGACTCCCAGGCCCCCGTGGTCAGCTACGCCACCGCCTATCCCGTAGCCCTTATCCTGATGACTATCGTCGCCAAGGTCATCATCCAGACCATCGGCGGCGTGGTGGGAATTTGACAATGGCAGAAATCATCTGACCTGAAAACTATTATCTCTGTTTTACCGCTTCAGCACGGGGTTCCATTCTTTTTCCGAATGGAACCCCGTTTTCATCATCTTGCGGGAGGGATAGACACAAAAATCATCCCGGATTCGGCTCCGAAAATCCAATGTCTCTCAGAGCCAATGATCCCAATTTTCCATTTGAAAAAATCCTTTTGCCGTCAATATCATTTTGATATAAAAGCGAAATATGAAATGTATTTTTCATATTCAAAAAAATCATATTTTATTGACATTTTTTCAAGTTGCGTTGCCATGAATTTAAGTCTGTCTTTCATACCTTATGAAAAACATCCTCTGGCTTTTCCTCTTCAGCATGCTCATGTCTATAGAGAGCTTTGGCACGCTGGCTTCATCTGAAGCAGACATACAAACACTGCTTTCTTCAGGGCGGTCCTCCTTCATTGCCGGTAAAATCCGGGAAGTCCTGCGCAGCCGGCTTGATTCCGGCCCGCTTACCTCCGACAAAATACGAAAACTGATTCAATCCCCTCAAGTGGCGGCATTGTGCTGCCTGCACCAGTTTTTCAACACTGCCGAAGGAGGGAAACCTTTCACTCAGGAGGAACTCAAGGATCAGGTCTTCAGGAAATGGCTTTCCAGCCACCCGGAAGTATTCAACATGCTCGCCCAATCTGGTCCAGCCGGCAAAAGTACTCTTTCCGTTTTTTACCAAATCTGGACTACCAGCGCTCAGAAGCTCAATCCTGTTGAACTCAGCATGGCATTGGGAGCCGGCCTTGTCGCAAACATCTTTCCTCCTGAAGAATGCATCGCCAAATTTAACTTCTACCGGGATTCTCATCACCACGCCAAATGCTATCCACAGGCAGAAACCTTGCAACCCTGGGAATGGGCCATCGTATTCCGGGGAAAAGAAGGTCTTGAAGATCTGGCATGGGCACAGCAATTTATCGCAGGGAAAAAAATCAGGCCGGAGAAAGCCGGAAGCAGATTTCCCGGATTCATTCCCTACCGTAAAAAGAATGACAAAGGCGTCAGCGTCCATGCCGGAAGCGCTTTTTATGACCACAAACCCATCACGCTGAAACTTTACACGGAATACGGAGGAGTATGCGGCGCCGTCTCCAAAGGCGCGGCTGGATTCCTGCGTTCCAAAGGAGTTCCCGCTTACCCGATTGGACAGCCGGGACACTGCGCCTTCGTATGGAAACACCCCAATGGCCACTGGCAAATCGGCAACAATCTCGGCGGCTGGAATTGGGCCAGCGGAGGCGCTCAGATTCCCTGGCAAGGCCCTGTTCAACTGGTGACGGCTTACGATTCATTCACTCATCATCCTCATGCGGAAGAATCGGCTTTAACGTATTATCTGTCCTTCTGTACACAAAAACAGGAACATGTGGAGTTGCTCTTGCGGGAAGCGCGTCAATTCAATCCCTTCAATTATCCTGCGTGGCAGCGTTATCTGGATATCAAGGCTAAAAACGCCAGCGACCGGAGAAAACTCGCCTTGCTTAGGGAACTGGCTCAAGCGATGCCCAATGAGCACAATCTCATTTGGCACGCGGCGAAAAGCGTGCTGAATATCCGGGAAAACAGAGTGAATCCCTATGAACTCTATGCCTGCGCGCTCGGCCCCGACTGCACGCCCCATGCGGAAGAACTTTTTACCCGTCTGGTCTGGAACAGGTTAGTGGGGGATTGTCCTGAAATCAAAGGCGTCGCCGAATACAAGCCGGGCTTTACCGGAAAACATCTGTCCCTATGGACCCAAAAGGGAAAACACTCCGTATGGACACCTAAGATGAAAAAATATTCGGTCAAAGTGATGCAAAAGTCCATTGAAGCGCTGACGGAAAGGGATAAGACGCAAAAATACTATGTGGAAACCTATCAAACCCTGTTAAGCATCTGGGGGGATGGGAAGTTAAACAGAGAGGGAAAAGAGTTTATTAAAAAGAATTTCATTCTGACGAAAAAGACCGACGAAATGAACTCCAACACCCTGAAAAAAAATTGACATGAGAAAGAAATCAATAGTAAGACTCCTCACATACGTTATAGCAGTAGCCATTTGCTCGTTCACCTCTCTGCCCGTCCAAGCGAAAGACTGTGACTATGAGGTAAAATATTTTCCTTACATAACCCCCAATGGAGCCTCGACAGCAACATTGGAGATACTGGGAAAGACATTGGATGGAATTGCAGCAAAAGCATTAGAAAAAGTAATCTATGACGCTATCGGAAATGCTAGCGGAATACTCAAGCTATCTGAAGCCATGAAAACTGATAAGGCATTCCGGAATGTGCATATCATTTACCTCTACCGATTCACTCATCAAAAGAAACTAATTGGATCATGGCAAATCTCCCAAAAGAATAATATCATGCGGAACGGAGTGGACTTCCACCAGTCAAAAGATATTCCTAGTGTTATTAATGAAGGGAAACGACAAATTGAAAGACAATTAGAAAAACAATTAAAGGAAGATTGTAAAAATCATCAATAAATCAATAGAAAATAAAACAATGAAATACATATCAAGTATACTCGTCATTGTGCTCTTCTGCATCCAAGGAATAGCTAGTCTAACTATAGCACAAGAGAAAACCGTCCAATCCAGCGAGCAACAACAAGAAGCTCCCTCTGACGTCCAAACCGAGGAGATGAATATCCCTGTTATTACAAATCCTGTTGTTTTTAACGAAAAAGACCTAGACAAACTTCTGGAAAAGCAGCGAGAATATGTAGAGAAGCATTATCCCGATTACCGCATCAGAGGGAAGGGCGAGGAACATGATGTCATGGATGGTCATCGATATTCATTTTTTAATTTGGAAAACGAAGATGAAGAATGGGTCCTGACCATCCGTTTCGATATTGAGGAAGCGTACCAGGCCTACATGAAAAAACATCAACAGGAAATAGAACGGGAAGCGGCCCGGCTCATCAGGGAGGGCATCATCAAGATTGAATGATCGGCCTTTTTCTGTAACGAAGAGGAAACACGAACCAGCATTGGAACGTTCACGACCTTTCTTGTTTTCCCAGGGAAAAAGCCATAACAGAATTCCATATGAATCATCCTCTGAAATTCATCGCGACCACGGGCATTGTTCTGTTTTTCCTCATGCTGAAAACAGGAAGTCTCGCGGCAGCGCGGGAAGAACAGCCGCGGCAGCCGGACGCACAGCAGCAGGAAGAAGAAAAAGATATTCCTGTCATTATAAATCCTACCATTTTTGACGAGAAGGATTTGGACAAGCTCCTGGAAAAACAGCGGGAATATATAAAAAAACATTATCCGGATTACAAAATTGTTGGAGAGGGCCAGGAACAGGATTATTTTGACAGCCGTCACTATTCGGAGTTTTATTTGCAAAACGAAGATGAGGAATGGGTCCTGACCATCCGTTTCGATATTGAGGAAGCGTACCAGGCCTACATGAAAAAACATCAAAAGGAAATAGAACGGGAAGCGGCACGACTCATCAGGGAGGGCGTCATCAAGATTGAATGATCGGCCTTTTCCTGTAGAAAAAGAGAGGAATATCGGCAAACCGGCATTGGAATGCGCCTGTCTTCTGCCGCATTGGCTGTATACCCTCACCTCTAAGAGAACTCCTAACTCATCACATCAGTAAGGCGGCTATGGCTCCCACGCCAAACGCCGATTTCATGATGAAGCCGGAGCATCAGGGTTTGTTTCCGCCACCTCCAGGCAGACGGACTGGAAGGCCTTTTTCCAGCGGATGCGGATGCCGGCGTCCATCAGGAAATCGCCGCCCAGCACCTGTTCGTGAACGTTCGTGAGAGAGCCGTCTTCATTCATGTTGATTTCCCGCACCAGATACCTGGCGGCAGGATTCAGGCCTTTCAGGCGCAGGGGCGGAGGGGAATCCGCCAGCCATTTATCCATCAGCCAGGCGAAAACGACAGCCCGTTTTCCGCATACATACATCAGGGAGGCCACCCGGCTTTCATACGGGGAGGAAAGCCGGTACAAATCACCGAACTGGACTACGGGGCGGATGCGCTTGTATTCCGCCAGAGCCCGTTTGGAAAAAGCCATGTCCTCCTCCGTCATGTCGCAGGGCTGAAGTTCAAAGCCAAGCCGTCCGGACATGGCCACGTCAAACCGGAATTTGAGCGGCGTGGGGCGGCCCGTCTGGTGGTTGGGGGAGGCTGTCACATGGGCGGCCATGGAAATAGCAGGGAACAGGTGGCCTATGCCCCACTGCATGAACACGCGTTCATAAGCGTCCGTGTTGTCGGACGTCCAGAATTCATGATGCCTCCGCATGGTTCCATAGTCGGCGCGGCCTCCGCCGGAAGAACAGGCCTGGAATGTCACATCCGGGAATTCCGATGCCAGCGTATCAAGAACGTGTTCATAGCCCCGCACATAGTCAATGGGCAGATTCCCCTGGCGGCAGGCGTCCAACCAGGGAGAGCCGGGGTCGGAAATTTTGCGGTTGCAATCCCATTTGACGTAGGAAATGCCCGGATGTTCTCCAAGCAACTTCCGCATGGCGTCAAGAATGTACCTGCATACATGAGGATTGCTCAGGTCCAGCAAATACTGGCTGCGTTCCTGCCTGTTTTCCCGATGCGGGAGACCGATGACCCACTCCGGATGGTTCTGATAAAGCTCCGAATGACGGTTCACCATTTCCGGCTCCACCCAGATGCCGAAGCGTATCCCCAGTTCTTCCGCATGGCGAATAAGGCCTTCCAGCCCATGGGGCAATTTAGCGCGGTTCACCTGCCAGTCCCCCAATCCCGCGCGGGCGTCATTGCGGGGGAACCGGTTGCCGAACCAGCCGTCATCCAGCACGAAAAGCTCTATCCCCAAGTCCGCCGCACGTTTCATCATGCCGTGCAGCACTTTTTCCGTAAAGGTAAAATACACCCCCTCCCAGGAATTCAGCAAGGTTGGCCTCTCTGTTCCTCCGCCGCGCAGGCCGTAGCGGCGCGCCCAGCGGTGGATGCGCCGGGAGGCCTCTCCCTTGCCGTTTTTACTGTGCGTCAGAATGAGGGGCGGCGTTTCAAACACGCCGCCGCCGTCCAGCAGATAGGGCGCGGGAGCCGTATCCAGTCCCGCTCCGGCAAAAAGGTAATGATACGGGCTGTGCCGGAACCATATCCGGTAATTGCCGGACCATGCCAGCGCCCCCAGAACAACCTCCCCGGAATCCTCCCACGCCGGACCGTCCAGAGAGATGATGAATCCGGGGCTTCCTTCCTGGGCGGTGCGGGTGCCGGTTCCGGATACCAGGGCAAGTTCATGCCCCCGGGCCACTTCTTCCTCACTCATCAGGGACTCGCCGCCCCAGGTGCCGCGGAAGCTGGTGACGAAGTACCGTTCTGCGCGCAAACCCAGTTGTGCGGACGCAGCGCGGTGCAGGCGGATGCCTTCTTTCCCTTCGTTCCGAACAACCGCCCACTGCAAAAAGGTGTCCGATTCCCTGTGAGAGCGCACGTGGATTTCCACCCGCACAGGGTAGGAAGGGTCCTTCCCATAGAAGACGGCTTCTTCCCGGTCGTCATCCAGTTCCAGCACTTCCCAACCCTGGCATTCCAGGCTCAGGGAAAGGGCCCCGTCCGCCTGGGTCACGCAAATGCAGTACTCGCCGGACGCATTGGGAAGCCCTGTTACGGAATCCGCCAGGGAGGAATACAGGAGAGGAGCATCCGCGGCGTTTTCCAGGGCATCCTCCGGCTGATGCAGCCTCGGGCCGTAATAGGCGCGGCGCACACGGCCCTGTTCATCTTTGCATAGGGTCATCTGGGAGGAACGGGTCAGCAAATGAACGGAATCCGGAGTCATAATCGTCAAACGTGGAAGGGGCCAGTTACTTATGCAGGCAGGCAAAAATGTTCCTGCCTTATCCACATTAAGGGCCTCCGCGGACGGGGAAGTCAATGGCAAAATGACAGGAGCTACCGAACGGCTTCCCTACTCCTTCCACAGAAGGGAAGAGGGGCGGAATTTCATGGTTTTCGATTCATGCACCAGCAGTTTGCCGCCGTTTTCCGGATGGCGTACGATGCGGGCGCGGCGGCGCTTGACGCGGAAAGTGCCAAAACCCCGGAATTTCACCAGCGACCGCCTCCGGACCGACCGCGCAATCGTATCCAGCACCGCATTCAACGCATGTTCCGCCTGCCGGGAAGTAACGTCCTTCCCCAGCTCACGCTGGAGCTCCCTGATAAATTGTGTTTTATTCATAGGCCTCCCAGCATGACCTGCCCCGTTTCTCCGGTAAAGAGGCAACGGAGCGCGCTCATTCCTGCCACCATACCCATACAAATGCCCCCTTCCGTTCCGGTCTGCGAGTTTCCTCCTTGCCCCCGCGGACCAGCCCCATTAAGGTTCCGGGGAAATGCCTCCCCCAGCCGCTGATGCCCCGTGCCCGGAACAAGCGTTCAACGCAACCGCGCTGAAGTGGCACACCTGCGCCTGGTTTCTGCTGCCTGTCCTGGTGTTCCTGTCCGGGTGGATGCACTGGTACGCCGCTCTCCCTCTCACGCTCCTGACGGCTGCAGGACTGGCGCCCCAAAGACGCAAGGAAGCGCAGAAAAAGAATCCTCTTCCCGCCTTCCCCCTGTTCACCCGCTCTTCATTGCTCGCCCTGGCGGCGTTTGTCGCCCTGATGATGTTTTCCGGCTGGGGGGAGTGGGTCAACCAGCACCCTGACCATATCGTCAGAAATGCCTGCCTGCGCGAATTGGTCGCCAGTCCATGGCCCGTGATCTTTCCGGACGGAAACGTGCTGATTTATAACACGGGGTTCTGGCTGGTTCCTGCCCTGGCCGGAAAACTGGCGGGGCTGGACGCCGCGCGCGTGCTTGTCGTTCTGTGGGGGGCATGGGGCCTGTTTCTCTCCTGGCTGTGGCTCTGCGTTTTCTCCGGACGCCGCTCCCTGCTGCTCGCCCTGCTGATGGTGGCATTCGGTTCTCTGCTGAATTTCCAGTGCTGGCTGGGGCTGGACCTGTTCCGCCTGCATTACTTTGGCACGGCAGAACAGCTCATGTGCAGCGCAAACGCTTCCATTCCTGTTCTGCTTTTTTTCATCTTCCTGGCTTCAGGACGCATGCCCCTATACTGGATGCCTATTCTGTTCGCAGCCACGGCCTTTTATTCCCCCCTCGCGGCCCTTGGAGGGCTGCCCCTGGCGGCCTGCCAGTGGCGCCGCCAATGGAAAGGCGTCCTCCCTCTCCGGGATGTCCTGCTCCATCCCTCCTTTTCGGCCGCCGTTCTGCTGGGAACGTGTTTTCTTCTTTATTATGGGGCGGTAAACGCGCCATCCTCCCACATGGGCATACGGCCTTTTTATACGCATCCGGGGGATTTCCTGCTTATGGCGACCTCATTCCTGCTGTACGCCCTGTTCTGCTGGCGGGATTTCCGCAAGAATCCCCTCTTCATCTGTACGCTGGCAACCGGCCTGATTCTGCCTTTCTTTTACGTGAACGGAGACGTCAATGACCTGCTTTGCAAAGGAAGCGTTCCGGTCATGGCCTGCCTGCTTGCCTTTCTGGCTTCCTCCTGGACGCGGCATCCCGGTCTCCGCGTCTGGATATGGCTTCTCCTGGCGTTCGGACTGGCGCCCCGGTTTAACATTCCCTATTATTGCTGTTCTTCCAGCGCCCTCCAGGAGTTTCTGGCGCCTCCGGCTTCGGAAACAGAATCTCCTTCCTTCGCCAGCCGGGAATGGAAACAGCTTTTCTATGCGCCCCAGGCGCGCCGTCAGGATGAATGGGGCCGTACCATGCACCACCCCGGACACCGGTGGTATCCCTACTATTCCGGCACTCCCCAGCCGTGGCTGCGCTGCATTTACCGTTTTTAACGGCAATCGCTCCGCCCCGGAAAAAGATTCCGCACGCTGCTTTTTTTAAAGGATCCGGAGGGATGCCGGGAGATTTTTTCGCTTCCTATAAAATAAACAAAAGGAACCTATATACTTAAGTAGCCGCGCATCATGAGATATGCTTATGCACCTTTTGGTGTAATATAGATGGAGATAAAGATTTGGGAATTGCTATGGTTGAATGTAAAGAAGATGATTTTATCTACGTTCGAGTTTGTACTCCTTCCAAGAAAATTCAGAAACAGACATGTTCCGAAGCATCCTTACCACGCGCGGTTCTCCCCAATATACAGAGTCTCCATGTGAATTCTGAGTGGCTAAAATCAGAGGAAGCTCTGAAAAATTTGCTATCGCTGAACGAAATCCCTCAATAGTTCTTTTTGCTTTTTCAGGAGTATCCATCGCCCTATATTTAACAGGGATAACTACGAAATTTATCCCTTGTTTTTGCATAAACGCCGCAGTAATAGTCATGCGTTCTTCTATACTAGCTTTTAGAGTGATTCAATCTAAAAAGCTTAACTGCAGACATAGAAATTAGCCCCCCTTTCTTTCTAATTACACCCGCTTCCCTCCACAATTTTCTTTGCCGTCCTTTCAACAGCCCACCCCACAAACTCTTCCATCGTGACGTTTTTTTCAACGGCGGCTTTCATGGCAAGATTAATTACTCGGTTGCTAAGAGGGATAGTAATGAGGGAAGTTATCTCATTTGAGGCAAAGACGGCTTCCTGACCGTCCATGAATCTTTTAATGAGGATTTGAGCGTGCCTAGGAAGCTTTTTACGGACAAAATAGTTATCAATGGCACTTCTGTTCATGCCAATAGCCGAAGCCAATGTTGCTCGGCTTATCTGATTTTCCGTCATCCAACGTCCTAACTCTAAAATATTCACAAGAGGTTCTTCCATGTAAGGAACTTTGCTCATTGTGATGATGAATCAAAGATTTTGAGCATAGCATGATTGACAATCGCTCAATGAATGTCTAATTTAACCACAATGAATGACATTAGCCTTCAATGAAGATATGGATTCTTCTATTGTGAGGCCGTATTCAGAGAACATATTGACCTAAAAACATCATGAACTCGAAAACCATCATAGCCAGTTTGGGGCTTCTGGGCCTCTCATGTACCGCACACGCTTATGATAATCCTTGGGAATACTATTGGGCTGGTAGTTCTCAGAAGAAATCGAGGTCTTACAGTCAAGCTTACGAACAATCCGGTTTTGGTATAGGAGTAAAAGGGGTTTATGCTTGGACTTCTGAATTGTACCAACCGAACTTAGCGGGTGCTCTCTTGGACATTCATCAAAACGTAGCTACTGAATCTGTTATTCATCAATTTTCATTAATGTCAGGTTATATGACAGGGAGTGATAATTTTGAAGCTACCTACTATGGAACCCTTCATCAGAAGAGAAAACTGATTCCTGTTTTGGGTGGATATACTCTCTACCTTCCCATGTCTGACGCCGCTTCTTTCTATCTTGGCGTGAAAGGAGGCATAGCCTTTACGAGTATAGAGAGCCGGGGAAGCTTTAATTTGACCAAAGGAGCGAAGGTAAGCCAGATTGTGGGAATGTTTACTGCTAATGCAGGATTCAATTTTGCAATCAGCGAACATGTAAAATTCGTGCTAGGGTACGAGTGTATGATTGCGGGTTCAAATGCTCTTGTATGGCATGCCATTGAGGCAGGATTTAGCTGGGATTTTTAATTCTCAAAGCATGACTGAACGTCCCTTTTTCTGATTTTGGAAGAAGGGGCGTTTTTTATTCGAAAGAAACAACTCCGCTATACGCATGAAAAAAATAACATATCATATCGCAATTTTGATAACTCTTTTGTTATCAGCTTTTCCTTCTGCTAAGGCCGATTTGGGAGATTCCCCTGAGAAAATGAATGAGAAGTGGGGAGAAGGGAAGGAAGGAAAAGCCGGAGGCACTCATGATTTCAAAACCCTCACATGGAAAAAGGAAGGAGTGGAACTAAAGGCCTATTTCACCTTCCAGAACAAATGCTTCAAAATGGAGTTCTTCAACTGTTCTAATAGAGCGGGAGCTTTGAATCTACTAAAGGAGCATATTGCTGGTGATTTCAAATTCCAATATTCATTGAAAGACGACGGGTTCAAGGGGCGTTCTAGAAATCAATCGAAGTTCATTGAGACCTACTATTCTGTAAAAGAGAAAAAAGTTACCGTCAAAGATAATGACCTTCTATTGAAAACCCAGCAAATAGGGAAAACCATCACGGAAAAAGATATCAAACTCCCGGCTTCTCCTCTATTAGGCGAGACTCTCGAAAAAATAGAAGCTCAATTTCCGGGAGGGAAAAAATCCAAGACAGAGGAAGGACTTACAAAGCTTCATTGGGGCAATGATGACTGGGAATTTTTTAAGGTAGAAGCCCTGTTCACTCCGAAATCGAATATTTACTTCAGACTTGAGATTCGCAAGGGAGTAAAAGAGTTTTGCATTAGCAAGGAAGAAGCTTTGGTAATTACGAAAATGTTGCTTCCTGATACCCCTCTGAAAGTCGTGAATGACAAAAAGAATATTAACTGCTTCAAGGGGGAAGCGACACTTAAGAACGAGGCAAAAAGGGTGGATTTCCGATATACAAGAGAGTTTACCCACTATTGGGAAGGCTTCATGGCTAATCTCTCTTTGGAAAGTCGGCCTCTCAGCAAACAGAAGGTCAATGAAGTCAGAAAATTACGTCAAGGAAAATAACCTTTCTTTATCTTACTTTAGATGAAGAAATACATTGAGAACTTAACTAGCCAAAAAATACTTGACTACCCATGATATTATGCTATTCTTTGGATAAACAAGGAGGTGAACATCATGAAGATAGTCAGCATATACGATTTCTTTCAGAAGTTTCCAGATGAAGAAGCCGCCCGTCTTTACTTAGAAAAGAAAAGATGGAATGGCTCAATTGTCTGTCCTCATTGTGGAAGCCATAAAGTTTCAGAATGCAAAAATCATAAGCCGATGCCTTATAGATGCAAAGAATGCCGAAAACATTTCTCTGTTAGAACTGGAACAGTTTTAGAAGAATCGCGGCTTCCTCTTAAGAAATGGCTTCTCGCTATTTACATGATGAATTCCCCTCGGAAAGGAATTCCTTCTACTCAAATGGCAAAAGAACTTGGCATCACGCAAAAATCAGCATGGTTTTTGGCACAGAGAATCAGGGAGGCATGGCTAAATAAACGAACCGAGGAATCTTCTGATTCCGATAAGCTTGATGGAGAAGTGGAAGTAGATGAAACTTTCATTGGCGGTAAGGAAAGCAACAAGCATTCTAAGAAAAAACTTAGGCAAGGCAGGGGCAGTGTTGGGAAAGCGGTTGTTATTGGTATCAAACAACGAAATGGAGAAGTTGTTGTTAAGCATGTCCCGGACGTAACTGCTAAAACTCTTCATGGTTTCATTGAAGATAACGTTGTAGTAGGAGCCACCGTCTATACTGATGATTTCAAATCCTATCGCGGCTTAAACAAATACAATCATTTATCCGTAAACCATTCCGTAGGTGAATATGTTAACCAAAAAGCCTATACTAACGGCATAGAAAGCTTTTGGGCTTTCCTAAAGCGAGGATATTACGGCATTTACCATTTCATGAGTTCCAAGCATCTTGAACGCTACATTCAAGAATTCGCTTTCAGACATAATACAGCGTCTTGGGAAACAATGAATTTTATTGATAGAACCTTTGAAATGATGCGCGGAAAACATATTTCTTATAAACAATTAATAAACAATTAAAAATATGGCACATCAAAAGAAAGAAGAAATTCAGCCTATTAAGGCTGAATTTGATGATGTAAGTAATGCTCTAGTAGCAATTCCTTCCGAAATTCGTAAAGCACTGTACGAAGGTAAATTACCTATTGGGGATATTGAATTAGATTGTGCAGTTTTAGACAACGGTATTCGTGTCTTGTCTGAACGTGCTGTCCACCGCTCATTTAAAAGTAAACGAGGAGGCTCTCATTGGAGACGTATCAAAGAAAATCCCGATGGCGCCAACTTACCCTCTTTTCTTTCAGCGAAGAATATTAATCCATTCATTTCAAAAGAGTTAATGATGGCGCTTAGTTCGCCAATCAAGTATATGTCCTCAGGGGGAGGAACTCCTGCAAATGGAATAAAGGCCGACCTCATTCCCGATATTTGCGAAGTATGGTTGGAAGCTCGACGGGCTGGGGTTTTAGTGCCTTCTCAAGAACACTTAGCAATTCAAGCAGAAATTTTAATGACTGCTTTTGCTAAAGTAGGTATTATCGCTCTTATTGATGAAGCTACGGGCTATCAATATGATAGAACCAATGATGCTCTACGCCTTCTTCTTTCAAAATACGTGGCTAAAGGATTACAAAAGTGGTTGAAAATTTTTCCCGATGCATTCTTTGCTCAGCTTGACAAATTATATCATAATGCACCTACAACGCCTAAATCTCGTCCTCAATACTACGGTAAATTTATTAACAGATATGTATATAATCCTATTGAAAACGGATATGTTAAAGCAGAACTAGATAGACTTAACATTACAGATGAAGGTAAAAGAATCGCTAGATTTCATCAATGGTTAACTGATGAAGGAAAAACTATACTTACTCTGCAAATAGGCAAAGTTCAAGGATTAATGGAAGTTTGTACAGATATAGAATATTTTAAAAATGTTGTGAAAAATCAAAAAAATATTTCCATCGCTCCATATTTATTCGAAGAAATGAATAATCCGTTTAATTAAATCATTTATTATTTCTAATGCTAACCTCGGCTACTTAAGTATATAGGTTCCAAACAAAAGAACTTTTGGAATTGTTCCCCGTCATCTTGGCTGGAGCATGAAAATACCGGACGTTCCCCGCATACATTCCGTTTCCTATTTGGGCTTGCGGGAAAATTCCGCCCAAGTTTCTTCAATAATTCCGGCAAGAGGCTTTCCATACTTGTCCACTTCACTTTTGGTGAACAGGCTCTTGATCAATTCTCCGGAAACAGGGTCAATGATAAACACGGCGGGAGGGCCAAGAACCACATACGGCGCACGGGGGGAATCCACACACCCCACGATTTTTGCGGCTTCTTCCGGAACCATCTTGAATTTAAACGTTCCCGGGGAACTGCCCGGCACCTGTTTGGTGTCCACCAGCCAAAATATAAATTTCTTCCCGGCGGCATTTTTGAAATTTGTTTTTTTAATATATTCCCTGGTAAAAATATTGCAATGAGAGCACCATGAAGAACCGGTCAGGTAAATCACCAGCGGCAACTTTTTCTTCATAGCTTCATTACGGAGTTTGTCAAAAACGGGGCTGCCCGATTTATTGACTTCAGGTATCCTGTTTTTATTGGCAAAACCGAAAATGGGAGGACGCTGTTGAGCTATGCTGGCCTGAGGGGCAAACAGCCCTGAAACCACAGCGGAACAACATAAAAAAAGGAAAGGCCTCATACGTGTTCCTACTATAGATACTATCCCGGGATAGTCAAACAGCAAGCGTTTCCCGGTTTCCGGGAAAAAAGAAATGCCCTTTACATGAACCATAGCAGGGCTATTCACTTGCCAAGTCCGAATGAAGCTGTAAGAATCCGCGCCATGAGAAAGCTCCTGATCCGCTCCTGTCTGATTGCCGGGCTGACCTGGACCTCTTCCTGCGCCTCCAACAAGGAAACGGCGCCTCAGGCCCCCGCCCCGGTTCCAGCCGTTCAGCCGGAACAAACCGCCCCGGCGGACCATCCCGCACCCTGGGCTCCCGTTCCGGCGCAACAGGAGATTCTTCCGGAGGATGAGAATGAAGAGTCCGCTCCGGGACCAGTTGTCTTGCCGGGCGATTTCCGCCCCGGACTGCGCACCCCCCGGCTGCCGGAAACCCTGCTGTACGATCTGGACGGCAAGCTGATTACCCCTTCCGCCCCATAATCTTTTCCCACCACCATGACTGCGACCATTCCCAAAGGCTTCCACCCCGAACCTTTTTCCTACCACAAGGAGCTTGAACTGGATATTGACGCCCTTTCCAATGCGGGCGACGGCATCGGACGCGTGGACGGATGGGTGGTTTTCGTCCCCTTCGCCCTGCCGGGAGACCGTGTCAAAGCCCGCGTCTGGCGTAATGACAAAAACTACTCCTCCGCCGATTTGGTGGAAATAATTAACCCCAGCCAGGACCGCGTGGAACCGGGATGCCGCCTGTTCGGCACCTGCGGAGGATGCCAGTACCAGCACCTTTCCTATGACCGCCAGCTTCTCTGGAAAACCCGGCAGGTAGCGGATCTGCTCCGCCTGCAGGCAGGGCTGGAACTGCCTGTTAATCCGGCCATAGCCTCTCCCCGCCAATATCATTACCGCTCCAAGATTACGCCCCACTTTGACAAACCGAAGGAAGGAGGCAAGCCGGCCATCGGTTTTCTGAAAGTAGGCTCCAGAAGGGATGTGGTGGACGTGCCGCAATGCCCGATTGCCATGGAGTGCATCAATGAAGCCCTGCCCCTGGCCCGCAAAAGCGTTTACCAGGCTGCGGCCCGGTTCAAGCGGGGAGCCACCATTCTGCTCCGGGCTTCGGAAGGAACCGTCATCACCAATAACAACGCCGTGGCGTGCGAACGGGTGGGCGATTTGGAGTTCCATTTTCTGGCGGGGGACTTTTTTCAGAATAATCCTTTCATTCTTCCGCTTTTTACGGATTACGTGGCCCAACAGGCGAGTATGGACGGGGAGGAATTCCTGGTGGACGCTTACTGCGGTTCCGGCCTGTTCGCCCTGAGCCTGGCGAAGAAATTTAAAAAAGTGCTGGGCGTGGAAGTCAGTGAGACTTCCGCGGACTGGGCGCGCAGCAACGCGCGCAGCAACGGAATTGAACACGCGGAATTCCTGGCGGCGGACGCCGGGGCCATTTTCGCCCGGGTGGATTTCCCCGCGGAAAAAACCGCCGTAGTGATCGACCCGCCCCGGAAAGGGTGCAGCATGGAATTCCTGACCCAGTTGTTCGCCTTCGGCCCCGGAAAGGTCGTTTACGTTTCCTGCAATCCTGCCACCCAGATACGGGATTTGGCGGAATTCGACAAGGCCGGGTATTCCGCCACCGCCGTCCAGCCCTTTGACCTGTTCCCCCAGACCAAGCATCTGGAATGCGTGGTCACCCTGAAAAAAAATACCTGATTTTTTCCATGCCCAAGCTTTACATCAAAACTTACGGCTGCCAAATGAACGAACGGGACTCCGAACAGGTGGCCCGCATGTTCGTGCAGAAGGGCTACACCATGACGGACCGCGAGGATGAGGCGGACGTCATCCTGTTCAATTCCTGCTCCATCCGGGAACAGGCGGAACAAAAGGCGCTGGGGAAAATGGGGCTTCTGGCCAAGCAGCAGCGGCACCGTCCGTATGTAGTGTACGGCATGATGGGCTGCATGGCTCAAAGTAAAAAAGAGGAGCTGTTCAAGGAACTGCCGCGCCTGGACCTCGTGGTCGGCACCCAGAAATACCACCGCGTGTTTGAACACGTGGACGGCATTCTGCGCGCGCGCCAGGAACGCCGCATGGACGAGTTGCAAACCGCCTTTTCCGGCACGCATGTGTGCGATGTGGCGGAAGAGGCGGACTCCCAGAACCGCATCCGGGACCACCTGAATCCCGGAGCGCGCTCCACGGCGTATGTCTCCAT
>ENA-OXQX01000259-OXQX01000259.1-human-gut-metagenome-genome-assembly--contig:-NODE-259-length-18437-cov-23.6746_pt1 | contig 18437 bp, 9 predicted proteins | sample MGYA00249586_ERZ652571 | MGnify/ENA primary metagenome ERZ652571 (study PRJEB26925, sample SAMN05826702) | human gut metagenome | biome: ENVO:2100002; feature: ENVO:00000062; material: ENVO:00002003...
TGTGTTTTTCATAGTATTAGATTTAAGGTTAACAAAGGTTGGAGCAAGGCGTTGCTCCTTTTTTTATGTCTACATTTTCCTCATACTTAAATATTGACTTAGCTCAACCAAGCAAAATTTATCTGTAATACAAAAAATGACTGCTTCATTCTCATGAAGCAGCCACCAACAAAATACACGATGTAACACAACTATGTTTTATACATATCAGTTATTTAATATCGATTCCACAAGGATTGAGTCCCGGACCACCACCACCTGTATATCCCCTACTTTCTCCTGTGTCCCATGGAGAAATCCAAAAAGCATATAAATCTCCACAAGTAACATAAAACTTCACTTTAACTATCTTGCCTGAAAGAGCAGCAAGTTTTTTACCTGATTTCCAAGTTACCAATTGTTTAGTACTGTTCAAATCATTCATTTCCTTACAATCCTCTCTGGAAAATCCCGTAATCACATTACCATTTTCATCCATTATCTCCACCTGCAAATCCTTTGCTTGTGCATTCACAAAAAAATGATTACCATCAAACTTTATTTTCTCGGTAACAAGTACCCCTTCTGTGTCTGTATGCATGGAAACGAACCCATCACGACGTAAAGTTGCCAACCCAGTAGAAGTAAATCCATCCCACATCACTTTATTCTTCATTCTTCCACTAGAATACAAATACAAAGAATCACCAACAATGAGAGGTACGCCAATAATAGACTGCATATTTCCCCAGTTCCATGCCCCTTCCGTTTCATTTACTCCCATAACAGGTTCATAACTGGGACGATAAAAATGAAAACCATCCCGACTATATCCCATCCCTATTTCATTTCTTTTCTGAATACCTAACTTACCACAGAGATCATTCTCTGGTCCTTTCCACATAGCATAGAACCCTAGCATAACACTTTCATAAGGCATAGCATCAAAATTATAAATGGCTGGACGCACATCAGGAAATTCAGGATGTGGCAGTTCCTTATCGGAAGGAGTAAACCACAAAACTATATTTTTATCCTTTATTCCTTTAGCCAATGAATGCGCCACGCTAACTGCCATCTCTGGATCTTCATTTTCCAAATAGCCTCTAGAGCGTCCGTCTGCTTTACTCCCCTGCCGTAGACTAATAGCCCATTTTTGAGTAAACGGATTATAGAAAGCAGTGGTACGATCCCCCACCGGTCCTGATTGCGCAACTCCTTCCGACCAATGAATACCATCTTTTGAATATTTTAAAATTATTTTCCATCCTCCACTATGTTTTTCCACATTGAAGAATTTGAAACGTTTTTCTGGTTCTGGACACATTTTATCGAGCCAAACTGTAGCCGCATCCCGATCACAAGTATCTACAATATTCGTACCCGGCACTATATCCATATTCACTTTTTCCCAATGCTTCCCATCTTTTGACTCCGCATAACAAGTATAAAAGCTTTGACGATGTTTGTGCATAGATCCGGCACCAGCCAAATACCACATTTTAAATTTTTGTTCGCTTTCATCATACCATATTCCATCACTGAAAGGAGCAGCATAAGGAGCACGTTCAAAAGTGTATTCCCACTCCTTATCCGGAGCAAGTACCGGATTATTCTCATAGAACATAGCCTTATGGGAAACACGCTCCATATCTGTTTCTGCAATTAAAAAATCATCAACGAATAATTGGCGTCCTAGATTTACAGAAATAACAGTCGGTTTGTTTGAAATATAAGGTAAAGACATTTCGCAACGTACTCCATCATCAATCATACTAGGAGGCCATTGCTCGGGCAGCACAATGCCATTATGCAATGTTCTACCATTCTCTTTCACCGTTTTATCATTGGAAGATGACACACAGCCGGCAAAGCAAGCTGCACATATAATATAATAAAATACTTTCATAATTATTCTATTTTTAATTACCATCCTGGATTATTTTTAGTGATATATGGATTACCCTCTACTTCATCAATTGGCAATGGAACCCATTCATTCTTATTTTCCTTAAACCCCATATATTGAGCCCTGCTAAACCTTTTAAACAAAGGATCAGTATTTTCCAATTCGCGAAAACGCTCTACTACTTTACCCCAACGAAGCAAGTCAAAGAATCGGAAGCCTTCATAGGTAAGTTCTAGAATACGTTCATCTTCAATAGTTCTCATATTAGCTTCTGTTACATGAGGTACTCCTACCCTATCGCGTACTTTGTTTATTGCTTCTAACGGGGTTATGTTTGCAGTGGCTTTCCCTCCCATTACTACAGCTTCAGCATACATCAGCAAAACATCCGAATAACGAATCATTCTCCAGTTTACTCCTTGTGCACGTCCATTAAAAAAATGCCCACCAGCATCATCTGTCGGAGGTAAGGTCCAATCCAACCATTTCCTACTACACATTTTATATCCCATTGCCAACTCATATTGTTCACCAAATGTTCCTTCCTTTGAACCCATTTCTGCTTCCCAATCCTTCCCTTCAAGAAAAGTAACCTTCATACCTTTCGGACGTATAATCTCCGATACATTATCATTAAAAACAAACGAACCAAACATACGTGGATCAGTTTCTCCTGTCACTGTTTTTGACGCTACAAATTTATCATATAACCAATTGTGCATAACCTGTGCAGAACTATTCGAATTTCTACTTCTATTCATTATACACATTTTACACCGGACATCATTGAACAACCCACTGTCCACAAATCCTGGGTTAAATCCTGTATTCAACACTCCGACAAATTGTACTTCAAAAATAGATTCATCATTATTTTCATGTGCCACATCAAAGTTCCATGAATAGTCATCTACCAATCTGTAGTTTCCACAATTACCATTAATGATTTCTGCAAAAGCCGCAGCAGCCTCATCATAATAAGTTGTTTGTGAAGTTCCATATTTGGGTTCAATACCGGATCTATAAAGATATGACTTACCCAAAAGTGCATAAGCAGAAGCTTTCGTCACACGTCCTTTATTTTTAGCATCCCAAAAATTCTTGTCAGGAAGTAAATCTTTAGCTTTGATCAGATCATCTATAATAAAATCCCAAGCCTCTTCAGGTGTTGCCTGAGGCTTATATTCATTAGGAGCCTTAGGCAATTCTTTAATCAAAGGAATATTCCTATAATTGATGAATAAAAAGAAATGTGTAAATGCACGAAGAAAATAAGCCTCCCCCAAATATGCATCCTGTAATTCTTTATTGCTGAATTCTATTTCAGTAAGACTTTCAATCATTTGGTTAGCTTGGGAAGCAGCTGTATACATTAACTGAAAAGGTTGAACCAATGAATAATAAGAAGGGGTAAACTCTTCATTATAAGCACCTGGTACTCCATAATCAGCTACCGAACACCCCTCATCACTACGAGTCAACATCAAACCAAATCCACAAGCTCCCAAATTACGAGGAGTCGAAATATACCCATAGATACCAAGAATTCCCTTATTACAATTTTCTAGTGTAGTATAAAATGAATTAACGTCTGATTGATTAGGATTCACCGCCAAATCATTAAAAATATCTTCACATGAGCCCATCATTCCAATAGTTACAAAACTGATAATGATAACTATAATTTTACGCAACATTATTTTCATACTTATTCTGTTTTTAGAAAGTTAAATTGACACCAAGATTATATACTCTAGAATTCATTGTTGCTTCATGAGGACTTTCCTGTGCTTGCCAGAAACCATCCACACCTCTGTCAAACAACACGTTTGAACTAACTTCGGGATCATACAAGGGATATTTTGTGATAGTGAATAAATTTTGTACCCCCGCATATATTCTAAATGATTCTATATGGAATTTTTGCAATAATTTCTTATTAAAGGAATAACCGATTTGTAGATTCTTGCATCTGAAATAAGAACCATCCTCCACATAGAATGTACTTGGAAGCGAGTTTATGCCAGAACTGTTTTTACTATTCAGTTTAGGAGCTTCTGCATTAGGATTTTGCGGAGTCCATGAATTATAGAAAGCATCCTTTAGGGTAGCACTATTAGCTCCTCCAAAATACCAATCATATTTCATTAAAGCAAAAATATCGTTACCTTGCGTTCCTTGGAAAAAAGCAGTCAAATCCCAATTCTTATAACCTACATTTATATTTAAACCATAAGTAAAATCCGGATGAGGATTACCAATATCCGTTTTATCATTCTCATCAATCTTCCCATCCGGTTTTCCTGTCAATACACCATTCACACTACCATTATTATCCTGAAAAATAAAATTACCATCATTATCAAAACCTTCCACCACATATCCCCAAAAGGTACCAATAGGCAAGCCCGGTTTAGTAATAGTAGGACGGTCATTAAAAGAACCACTCATCATCACCTCTGCCTTAATGGGTTGTACTCCCTCACCCAAACTCTTTACTTTATTTCTTAATGCCGAAATATTGGCAGTAACATCCAAACTCCAATCCTTCCAATTATTACGATAACCTACCGTAAATTCAAAACCTTTATTTTCAACAGATGCAGAATTAAAGACTGGCAAATCCCCCCCATTAGTCATAATGGTTTGCCCTGACGATGCTAATGGAAGTAATGGAGCAAGTAAGTCATTATTATCTTTCCAAAAATATTCAGCTGTAAAAGAAATTTTATTATTCAGAAAAGCCATTTCCAATGCTACGTTTTTAGATATTGATTTTTCCCAAGTCAAATTTTCCTGAGCAAATTTGGTTACATAACCATTCATCACACTACTTTGACCAATCTGATTTTCACCGAATACAGAAGGTATTGGACCATAAGCCGTAGAAAGGAAAGAATATGAATCTATAAAATTAGCTCCTAATTCACCATAACTAGCTCTAATCTTCATTTTACTTATCCATTCTATATTAAAAAAATTCTCTTCATGTATATTCCAACCCACTGAAACCGAAGGAAAGTAACCGACCCTATTTCCTTTAGCAAATTTGGAAGATTTATCACTACGAATACTTGCAGAAACAAGATAACGCTCCTTATAGTCATAGTTCAAGCGAGCAAAAAAGGAGAGTAAAGCTGAATTGTATTCTTCACTTGTTATATCTCCTTTCCCATTAAAAATAGTAATATTAGGACCACCCAAATCTGTAGAACCAGAACCAATCCCCATAGTTCTATAGTATTCTCTCATCCAACTTGTACCTACCATTGCGTCAATAGTATGACCAGCAAACATATTCTTATAAGTCAAAATGTTATCAATTGTATAACTAAATCGCTGTCCACGACTTTCAGATAGTGAATTAATCGTTCTGCTATAATCAGGATCTGCATTACCATTCTCATCCCAATTGGAGTCAAAAGCAATGGACCGAGATATATTATTTGTTGATATATAGTCACCTCCAAGTAGTAGCTTATAATCCAATCCTTTATATAAATTCAGTCCTATATTCAAACTACCAGTAACATTAACTGTTTTATTTCTTCGAACAGTATTGGAATAAGATGCAAACGGATTAGTAACTTTTCCTTCATTTACATAATAATCTTTACCTGCAGATACATACCTTCCCTCTACATCAGTCATTGGAACAGTAGGAATCCCCATCACCATCCTTACTTGAGGCTCCTTATTTGTAAAAGCAGCAGAAAGAGTTTCACTAACAGTCAAACGTCCTTTCTTAAACGTTCCATTGACACGTGCATTATATTTCTTAAAACCAGAAAATTCCATAATACCTTGCTGATCAAAATACCCCAAACTTGTATTAAAAGTTGAATATTCACCACCACCAGAAATTGAAGCATTCAAATTATACATAGGAGCATTTCTTAGATATGCATCTTGCCAGTCAGTATTAATATCAGGATTAGTAGGATGAATATTTTCTGGAGCTTGAGTCTGGTTTGTTGAATTTGCAACAATTTGCTTAGTATATTCGCGATGCTCATTTGCATCTAGAAAATCAAGATATTTAGAAGGAGTCTGCAAAGAATAGTTTGCAGAAATTTCAACTTTTGCTTTACCTTTTTGACCATGCTTGGTAGTTATCAGCACAACCCCATTTGCAGCGCGAGAGCCATAAATGGCAGCCGCCGAACCATCCTTCAGGATTTCTATTGATTCAATATCTGAAGGATTCAACGAATTTAGCCCATTATTAGAAAATGCACCATCAATAACATATAAAGGTTCAGTAGCACCAAATGTACCTGCTCCCCGAACAAGTATCTTGATATCTGCCCCAGCTTCTCCCCCCTTTTGCAATATTTCTACTCCTGGAGCCCTCCCCTGCAAAGCAACTGCAACAGAATGCCCCATCTGTTTACTCAGTTCTTTTGCAGGCACTGTCGCCACGGATGCTGTCAAACTAGATTTTTTTTGAGTTCCATAACCAACCACCACCACTTCATCTAATTGTTCCAAATCCTCTTTCAGAGTTATATTCACATTCTTTTCCCCTTCCAAATTAACAGCAAGAGTCTTATAACCGATAAAACTAATAATAAGAGTTGCATTCGCAGGAGCTTTAAGTAAAAACTTACCATCCATATCAGTAATAGTACCATTAGTAGTCCCCTTTTCCATCACATTAACTCCTACGATAGGTTCTCCCATAACATCCATCACAAGCCCTGAAATATCTTGTAATTTTTTCTCGTTCAACATGGACTGTTCTACTTCCTTCTTCCGAATAATGATATTTTTATCTTTTATCTCATAAGAAACATTTTGTCCTTCCAAGATTTGCTCAATAACTTCTTGCAGTTGCTCAGCGTCTATATCAACAATCTTTTTCGTATCTAAATCCCCAGCTATATACACAAATGAATATCCACTTTTTTCTTTTAGCTCAGTCATAGCTTTTTTCACCGATACTTTATTCATTTTCAATGGTATATTCTGTGAGAAGATATTCAAATTAAGGCAAAGCAAAGCCCCGACCAATAATATGGCCTTTCTCTTGTTTTTCATAAATTAGTAATTTATTAATTAAAAAATTAAATGAACTTAGCTTTTAAAGAGAAAAATCATTAACTTTGCATTCTCTAAAAGCGCACTCACAATCGTAAGTCGAAAAAGAGATTTCATCAAGGTGGGAAAATCCCTATATCTTCCCACCTTTTCTTTTTCATCCCTTTCGTACCCCTATTACAGTATTACAGCTCTAATTCTATTCATACTTTTAATTTTAAGGTTAAACAATTTTAATCCACTCCCTACTTAATATAAAGTTATATTGTGTCCTTCAATAATATAATGAATCTTACGGGTCGCAGATAATGCTTCCAAAACTTCCTGAATATTTTGCTCACGATGAACGAAATTTCCATAGAACCTGAAAGTATTCAAAGTATCACTAGCTATTTGTATTTTCACATTATAACTACGTTCTAACTCCTTCACAACATCCGGCAACAATTCCTCATCAAAAAATAAATATCCATTAGTCCATTGTAATGCATTGGAAACAGTAGAATACTCCACATGCATTCTGCCATTCTTTTTATTCAAAACCACCCTTTCATTGGGTAACAAAAAAGCTTCTTTTTCTTTTTTCAATAAATTATTCAATGCCACTTTTCCTTCGGACAAAGAAACAATGGCTTCTGCATCATCCGGATAATCCCGAAAATTAAATTTCGTTCCCAATACCTTTACCAGCAAACTATTCGTTTTCACAAGAAATGGAACTTCTTCATTTCGTTTAACTTCAAAATACCCTTCTCCTATCAATTCTATTTTTCTATTCCCTACTCCGAATCCTTGTGAATATGTTATACGCGATCCGGCATTCAACCACACTAATGTCCCATCCGGCAAGGTCAATTTTGTTCTGGAACCAAGAGGAGCCTCCACAATGATATCCGAAAATACCTCTTTTATACTTATTCCACCCCTCCAATAAGAAAAATAAGAAACTGAGAACAATACAACAATAACAGCTGCATAACGCCAAAATTTAGACAAACAGAAATTTTCACGTTCTCTTTTATCATTCAACCTCTGATTAGCAATTCTATTTTTAAATTGTTCAAATGCTTTGCTCTTATCATATTTAACATTCTCTTTCACACTTATGGCAGAAAACCAAATTTCTTGCCGCTGCATAAAATACTTTTCATTTTCCACAGACGCAGCTATCCACTCCTTCAGTTCATGCACAGCATTTCCATCCAACTCATTACTTAAATAGGATACTATTAATTCATCAATATGTTCTTTTTCTGCTTTCATCTTTGTTGTTTCTAAAGTGAAGACGATTTATTTTAAATACAGGGTAGTCCTAAAAGAACTTTTTTCTGTTTTAACACGAAAAAAATAAAATCAAAGCAATTAAATATTTGCTCAATTCAGTCTGAAGGAAAGATAATGCATTCTTTATATGATACTTAACCGTATTTATAGAAATACCTAATTCCTGAGAAATTTCTTCATATTTTTTCTCCTCAAATCTACTTTTTTCAAAAACACATCTACATTCAACCGGTAGTTTATCTATTGCCATACGGATTTCATGCTCCAATTCACGTTCTAATAATATTCCCAAAGGATAATTATCCGACTGCAAATACTTTTCTTCAGACATCTCTTCCGGTACTAAAACTGAAAATGAAATTTCCTTTTTTTCAGATCTAGATTTCAGATAGTCTATACAACGATTACGAACAGCCTTTATCAGATAACTTCTAATAGAAATAGTAATGTTTAAAGTTTCTCTGATCTCCCAAAGGTGAAATATTACATCTCCAACTATAGTTTCCGATAAAAAATTATCGTTCAAATATTGATTTGCTACATGACATAAAAGAACATAATGATAATCATAGATGTATTTATAAGCATCTTCGTTGCCATTTTTCAGTTGTTCTACAATCAGTTTCTCTGTGTTTTCCATTTTATTTCTTTTGAAAAAGGAATAAAGTTAACGGGAACAAATTTAGAAATTAATTCTGAGTAACTTTATAAAAGAGCAAAAAACAAATCCGTTAATCTTATTATCACACCTCAAATGGTTACAATAAAGACTAACGGATTTCCCTATTCTAGTTTTAAAACTATATCCAACACCTCAGATAAAACGAATCTGAATCATCACTCCATAAAGATTAAAATCGAAAAGAACCTTATCAGCATCCTTCTTTAGAAAACGCTTTTTCCCATCTTGCCTAATCTCCGAAACTCTGTTTCCCACAGATTTCAATACCATAGTCAGTGGTTCTGTAAATAATTGTGCATTCATATCCAAATGAGGAGTTATGTTATAGCCGTTTTCTAGCACATTCAAGCGATTTTTTTCTCGTTCTTTTGTTATAAGCAACTACCTCTCTAAATGTACCCACCCATATTTCATTTTCCATAGCCTTTACCTATTCCCACAATATTTCAGGATTTTGAAAAGCATTATATCCCTGCGATATTCCATGTATCATTGCCAACTCCCCATCTACCGGAGCTTACCAAGCTTTCCACCCATTTATCTAAAGACGCAGGAGTCGATTTCAACTTATCTCCCCCGATGTGATATTGTTCAGTACATGTACCTACCCCTGTTCCTATCAAATGTATAACTAATAGCACACACTCTGTCACCCTTATAAGGTGCCACATAAACATCTTGTGTGAACCCGTTATCCCTGATCTCAGCCCCTGTCTGTTTCACCAATTCTATTCGAGGCGATGATTCCGGCATAGAAACATGCTCTTCATATACTCCCGGACGGACAAGTATAGATATTGTTTTCTTGCTCCCACCAACTGCCGCATTCACTGCTTCCTGAACTGTAAAGAAATCCCCACTCCCATCTTTCGCCACCACATAATCATAACGTCGCACATATTTTGCCAAAGCCGGCACTTCTTCCATCAAAGCGTCCACAACCAACCCGGCAACTATACGTCCACCATATATATTCAAGTGAGTATTGTCAATTTTCCCTTCCGGACAAAATTCATATTGTCCGGAAGGAATCCACATAAACAATTTTCTTGAATTCTCGACTCCCATACCGGTAACCAAGTCATGGGTCAATTTATTCAAATCAATAAAAGGTACATTCATTTCTCCGGCCACCCGACGGGGAGATTCCAGATATTCCCCATGGGTATCAACCAATACCGGACCTTCTTTTTCATAACTACCCTTTATCTCCGTCACACCTTTAGGAAGGAAATTACGACGAACTATAGAATTGAACAGTACAGGATTTCCTCCCTTAGCACGTGTTTCATTCACAAAACGTCTTAAATTATCATCAAAGGTACTTCCGGGCTCTGTATGTAATGTGGCTCTAGGTTTCTCATCATTATGTCCGAATTGAATAAATACATAATCACCTTTATGAATTTTAGAAAGCACTATGTCCCAACGTCCTTCATTGATAAAACTGAGTGAACTTCGTCCATTCATAGCGTGATTATCCACCACAACCTCTTCCGTAAAATATCCGGGAAGCATTTGTCCCCAACCACGCTCTATATTACCATTCTTCAGACTTTTATTCGCCATGGTAGAATCACCAATCATAAAAATAGTAATGGGGTCTTTTCTCTCAGCAATAAAAGCCGATAACAGGAGTAAAGCACATAAAACAAGTAATACTTTTAATTTCATGTTTTTCATATACATTTTATAAGTTAAAAGATTTAGGCAAAAGTAAATAAGAACAAGAAAAGAAACCATAAAAAATGATACAAGAATATAGAAATTTGTTCAAAATCAATAGTTCAATTACTCTTTCAGTAAATAAGAACTAATAAAAAAATGTTCAAACAACATCAATTTGCCATTTGAACATTTTTTCAATTCTTCAAGTTCATATCGAAACATTGGAGGTTCTCCTAAATAGACAAACTCTTCCAAAAAGACAAAAAAATGAATGTCCAACTGTCAGAATGATGCAGGCAAAGAAAGTAACTGATACATCAATGTATGTGCCATACGTTCTTGACCATTGGTATTAGGATGCAAACGATCATAGCCCGAATCATAGAAATAAATAAGTTGTTCTTCAATCATCGGATTCATACCTGTAACCGAATTAAAATCTATTACAGGAATTCCCCACAAATTACCTGCTTCCTTAATGCCCTGTACATAAGCATCCACATATTCTCCGCATTTATTCTGATAGCTTTCATCCGGTTGTACATTCTTTTCGCCGAATTCCGCTAAAGAACGATGCAATGGGGTCAACAAAACAATTTGTTTATCGGGAAACAATTTTTTCAAATGACTCAAACCAATATTAATACGGCCTTTATACGTATCATTCGTCATTATAGGAACACGCCTTTTACGCGTTTCCAGTTTTTTAGTTTCACCACGGGCAGCCATCACCTGCTCTTCTTTCTCTGTAAACCAAGTCCCGACAGGTACACTGCTATTAAAATCATTTGTCCCCATCAAAACCACGATGGCATCAACCTCTTCTCCATGCTCCTTTTTCAATTGTTCTGCCTGACGGGGTACATCATTCCATTGACGTCCACTCACTCCATACACATAAGGAGTGATATCCAACCATTCTTTCAAAAAATCCCAATACTTTTTTATGTTATCTCCATAACAATTGGGATCAGTTATCGAGTCTCCTATATAACCAACCTTTTTTCCATACCATGGATGCCGGATATAACCTTTATTACATGATTCTTTTCCACAAAGAAACGTTTCCTGTCCGTGTAACAGCAACGGACATGCTAATAAAAGAGCAAATACAATAAACTGTCTGTTTTTCATAAGTAACTGTTATTTTTTCAATCAGTAAAGTGACATCAAAGATATAAAATAAGAAATAGAAAAACAGCTATCACATACTTTTATTTTCATTTGCCCTCTTCTATCATTCATAAGACAAAAAGTCCGAAAGGTCATAATAAACAAAACTTTACATTTTTAAATTAATTTGTTAACAAGGTGCGATATATTTATAAAGCATGTTATAAAACGGCGAAATACAGACTAAAAACTTGCTATTATAAACAAAGTCCGTATCTTTGCAGTGTGTTTTTCATAGTATTAGATTTAAGGTTAACAAAAGATTGGCTGTCTGGGATAGATAGCCTTTTTTTATGCTTTAAAACAGGAGAATTTCTTCATAAAAATTCAATATCCCAACAATAACATTCTTCAAATGCCACCCAACCAAACACAACAAAAGTGAATAAGAAAAAGCAATACGTATATCTATCCATCGAGGCAATTTATGAATTACCTAGTCTTAACTAACGTTTATCCTATATATTTTTTGATTTATTTCAATAAAAGAAGACACTCTCATCACTGAGAATGTCCCCTATATTTAAACGAAACTTTAAAGAGAATTATATACTTCAAATCTTATCTTCTATTCCACCATACTCGTTGCTCACGGCTATCATCACCATTCAAATCTGCTTTCACGGCAGCTTCATAATTTTCAAGATTACCTTGATAAATTTCGCTATCAAATTGATGGCGATAAGGGATGTGATCAATCGTTGTACAAACCGGACCGACTTCTAGTTTCGGAATATCAAAACGACGCCAGTCAGACCATGCCTCAAAACCATCAGCCATGAAGCCACTGATCCAGCGCTGAAGAGCAATTTTATTAATTTTATCAGCATCAGTACCCGTATAAGCAACTGCTTCCTGTACCAAATATTCATCAACACCTTCGGCTCCCCATTGTTCAAATGATGCCTTCACACCGGCTGCATAAAGTTGGGCAGGATCAGCCTGAATCCAGCCACGTTGAGCAGCTTCAGCCTCGATAAGTAGCATACGAGAAGCAGTAATAATAGGGAAAGTAGAGGTTACCTGTGTAAGCGAAGGATTATAAAAACAGCAGACTTTATTCCACGTGTTCACATCTGCAGACTCAATACCCAAAGGCATACCTTGGTATTTATCAAAATTCTTCAGGTCTTCATCTGTCACGCCTGTCTCTGCCTGTGTCTTGCCAAAAGGAATCAGCGAACAAGTAGAGAACAGACGGTTGTCCTTCAATTCCTTCAACTGATCTACATAATACTTATTAGGAACAAAATTATAATTATAGTTTACGCCATTATAATATAAATATCCCACAGTATTGGCCTCAAAAGTATAATTCAAATTATAGGCATTTTCTTCAATACCGCCATCAGCGTAAGCTTGAGCAAAACGCGAGCGTCCTTCGGCAGGATCCACATCTGCCAGTTTTATAGCAAGCATCATACGGGTAGAAGCATTCAGTTTCTTCCATGCACGAATGTCACCATCGAACAGGATGTCGGCTGTGCTCAACGAGCCACTTTCATTAAACTGATTATACGCTTCCCTCAAATCGGCATCTAACTTAGCATAAATAGTTTCCTGTGAATCAAATACCGGAGTAAAATTTTCCTCACCTGCCTGAAATGCTTCTGTGTAAGGAAGTGGCCCTAGAGCATCTGTAAGGTGCATATAGATGAATCCCATCAATGTACGTGCAACCGCAATCTGATTGGCATTATCACCAAACTGCACAATGGCAGGTTTACCTTTTTCAGTCTCATCACTATTAAAGTCAATAATCTTCTGGCAGTTCTTCAACGGATAAAGATAATAAGAACTTGTACTCATAGTAGGTCCGCCAAACGCACCATACTGATTATTATTTTTCTCGGACATATACCCCGGATACATTTGCGTCCACGGGTAATAATAATTTGAGTTCATAGAGAAGTATTTCACATAAGTACAAGCGTATGTAAACAACATACCAGTATTAGCCTCCGACGGTTCATTGGGATCTTTGTTAATATCGCCAAAGTCAGTCATATCACATGCTGTGAATGTTGCTGCAAAACTCAGAGATAAAAATAATAATTTAATATATTTCATAATGATTCTTCATTTTATGGTTTAAAAAGCAAGATTAACGGTAAAACCTATCGAACGGGTTGCAGCGGCATTACCACCCTCAAAATATCCCATACCAATTTCAGACACATCCACATTAGGACAAGCTGAGTAGATCAACCATGGATTGGAAGCATTAATTGCCACACTGGCACGACTCAGGCCGATATTTAGTTTCTTCAAAGTCTGTGACGGGAAAACATACGACAATGACACTTCACGAAGTTTCACGTAAGTACGGTCATACACCCATTCTTCCCATACACGGGAAGCTGTGGTATAATATAGTTTAGCATTGACATAGGTATCTACCTTATTGCCATTCTGATCCACACCAGTCATGTGGATACCACCACCTTTGCTTACCGGTTCACGAACATTGACGCCACGGTCATTAAGCTCAGCTGTTTTATCAAGAATACCGCTATTGCTACCCCACATATTAGTATAGGATACAATCTGTCCGCCTACAGAGAAATCAATATTAGCCGACAGACGGAAATTCTTAAAACTGATACTAGTATTAAAACCACCAGTGAAATCCGGATGGAAGTTACCCAGTTCATCTAGTGTATTCTGATTGTAAGTAGGTACATATTCACCACCATACAACGCCTTCTGCGAAGCACTCAATTCATGGAAGATTATATTGCCATTGTCATCACGTTCCCATGTATTACCGGTTATCACACCAAGTGATTTACCAACCATAGCATAATTATACAAACGAGTTGTGAATGAAGTCCAATAAATAGAATAAGAATCCACTCCATCAGCTAGTTCCACCAGTTTATTACTATTCTTCGCTATATTGAAATTCATTTCCCATTTCCAGTTCTTAGTGGAAACAGGCATCCCGCCCAAACTCAATTCAACACCCCGATTACGAATTAAACCAGCATTCATCTTACGAGTGGAATACCCCGATTGCGGAGCAGAGGTTACGGAGATTATCTGATCTTTGTCATCCCGGGTATAATAGTTGAAATCACCCCATAAACGATTATTGAACAAACGGAATTCCGTACCTATTTCATACGAAGTGGAAATAGACGGCTCGATATTATAATTTTTCTGAGAAGAAGGTTCATACATTGTAACATGTGAACCATAACTGGTATCCAGCGAATAAGTAGGATAAATATTGTAAGCATTGAGCGTAGTACCTACTTGAGCCGCACTAGCACGCAGTTTCCAAAAGTTCAGCCATTCTGCATTCACCCATTTGTGAGCAAGGACAGAAGCGGAAAGGCCACCATACCAATAGCTGTTATGATTAGGACTCAATGTGGAAGACATATCGTTACGAACAGAAGCGTCAAGAAAATAAGTATCATCCCAGCCCATGGTAGCTGTGGCATAAACACTACGTTCTTTGTAATGTGTTTTCTCATTATAGGCTAAAGCAATAGTACCCGATGAAGCAGCCAAATTATAGTAATCGTCCAAAGACAAATCATAATTCGTATTGGTGTATGCATATAAATTATCGTACGTATAATCACGTGCTTCTGCAAAAAGAGCTGCGTCTACCGTTAGTTTATCTTTAAAAAATGATTGTCCCCAAGTTAAACGTCCTTGTACGGTCAAATCAATCAAACTGCTTTGATCCTGACGATAATTTGACCGGAAATTAATAGATCCTGAAGGGCGTTCTCGTTCCAATTTGTAACCACGTATGTTACCATTTACGCGTACCCCTGCCTTCAAGTTATAAGGAAGGTCCACAGACACATCGCCACTGAATACATTCCATTGATAAATGGTGCGATGATTATATTCATGAAATAAAGCATACGGATTATCATGGAATGCAGCACTTTGATTATTCACACTGTTGATATTCCATGTCCTCCATGATCCGTCCGGACGTTTATAGTCCTTATAATCTTTTAAATTGACATTGGTCTGTCCCCATTGGGTATATTCCTGCAAAACGGTACGTGAACCGTTATATCCACTTTCGGCAGCATTATGATCCTGACGATAAGTATATTTATAATCCAATGACACATTCATCCACGGTGTGGGTTTGAAATTTGTCTTGAACCCTAAGAAACGGCGAATAGCATCCGAATTGGGCTGCACACCAGTACGATAGCTATTGGTGAAAGAAACACGGGTATTAAAATCTTTCACACTCTTTGAAAACGAAACGTTGGTTGTATTGGTTACACCAGTCCGATAAAGATCTCTCAAATCCAATCCATGTTGCCAAGTGGCTGGTTTTCCATAATGACCACTGGTTTCGTCTAATGACAACGGAGTGACATATTTCACAGCCGGATCGTATGCAGCTCCCCAAGAAGTGTCCTCATTATAATCGTACACATAAGCACCTTGCAAACCGGGAATATCACCACTATACAAATCATAAATATCCTGAGCCCTGTTACCTTTTTCCGTACCTCCATATCCTCCACCACCATACAGCTTCTGCATATTGAAATGATTATAGTAAGTTTCGGCCTGCAATGTATGACTTACTTCAAGCAACCCTTTCTCACTTTGTCCCGCCTTAGTAGTTATGATGATAGCACCTGCACCACCACGCGAACCATAAAGGGCAGTAGCCGCGGGACCTTTCAATACGTTTATGCTTTCCACATCATCCATATTGATAGAGTTTTTGTTAGTGATAGCACCATCTACCACATAAATAGGTTCATTGGCCGGATTATCCGACTGGGACGAAGAAGGAATGGAACCTGCACCACGCAAAATAATAGTACCTGCATCAAAACCAGAACTGGCACCACCTATAAAACGTGCTCCCGACACTTTACCGGCCATAGCATTACCCAAATCGGTCTGTCGTGAAATAGTTAGATCCTCACCTGCCACCTTTTGTGTAGAATAACCCAACGCTTTTTGTTTACGGTTCAATCCTTGAGCAGTTACAACCACTTCATCCAACACTTTTGTGTCCGACTTCATTGTTACAGTAATAGTACCACGCTGAATTCCAACTCGCTGAGTAATCATACCCAGATAAGAAACAATCAGCGCTTTGGCATCTGTAGGAATATTATTGATAGCAAACTTGCCATCCACATCCGTAATTGCTCCCATAGTAGTCCCTTCCACTAAAACAGACGCACCTATTATCGGCTCACCATCATCCGCAGAAGTTACAACTCCTGCAACTGTTTTAGGCGCTTGAGCCATAGAGAAGCCGATACCCAACCACAGACAAGCTAGTAACATTAACACTTTTTCTTTCATACTCACTCTCTTTTAATTAAACATTATCCAAGTTCTTTTGGAACTCATTTTATTAATAATATTGCAAAGATATAAAATTTTATCAAAAATAAAAGAATAAGTCTATTATTTTTTGTCTATGATATTTTTTTATTCATAAGTATTGTTTAGTTGTGATATTTGTTAGATGCAAGGTAATTATTTTATTTTTAGTATAAAATGATGTGAAATACATGAAAATTGTCAAGATAATCATTTTCTTCTTCAGATATCTTGTTCCAAATAAAGTATCTTGCTTTTTTTTATTTCTTTAACTATTTATCCTTTGTGTGAAATTACTCTTTTAACAGTTGAATATCGTTTGGAACGACTAATATTTAGGCGTTTTTTATAAGAAATGAATTCTTGTACTTTCCTCTTTTATAGAACTAAGTTCCAAAAGAACTTATGCTTACCGTTCTCCTCTATTCATTAAGTCCACCATACTTATATTATTTCCCCCTTTTACTTGATACACAATATATTATGAATATTTTTTTAGTCACTTTCTACTTATACTCTACCATTAGCATAATCAGCACTCTAAAAATCAGGCTATTATCTATTTAATATTCTATTTATTTTCTACTTATATGAACCATAAAACGATCAATCGTTTTCTTTATTACACAATTACAGTATTTATCAATCTACTAAATTCTAATCGGTCAAACTCGCAGGCGCGCCCCAATAAAGGCTAACAGTTGGTATAGCCTTCCAACTGACATACGCATATCAGCTAATATTTGCCATATTGGATGCCCTATCACACCATAATCACAGTACCCTACTATCTTATCTCCTATCCCTCACTGCTGCAAAGCTTCAACTGATCCGGAAGTATTTCTGCATTTTCCATCTACAGGAATAGAAGAAAAAGTCTCTTTCTCCGCAAAAATCCTCTTCTTTTCTGGAGAACAAAATGAAGAGGAGTCCTTTTCTTTTTTTTGCTCTGCTTTACTTTGTAACTTCATGTTTTCATGTCCACATTTTCCGTTGAAATGCCTACGTTACTACCATCCACATACAAATTCTTGTATTTTGAAATCTCTATCAACAAGTAATCAGTACTCACCTCTACACACTTCCGTTGTTGTACCGCCTCAAAGTAATGGTCCTGTATACTTTCCGAAGTAAGAATTCCAATTTTTTCGTATTGGGCTTTACTAAAAAATCCACGTTCCAACAGTGCATCCACTACTTGCTGTACATAATCGGCCGTACATCCTTCGGACAATCTGCGAGTAAAAAGCAGACACCTATCCTCTCTCCAACAGCAAAGACATCCTTTGTGGTAAATACGTGCCAATAAATGCAATACAAGCAATGTAGCCCAACTCTTGTTCCACCAACAATATTTTATCATTCTCG
>ENA-OXQX01000270-OXQX01000270.1-human-gut-metagenome-genome-assembly--contig:-NODE-270-length-18002-cov-6.09489_pt1 | contig 18002 bp, 19 predicted proteins | sample MGYA00249586_ERZ652571 | MGnify/ENA primary metagenome ERZ652571 (study PRJEB26925, sample SAMN05826702) | human gut metagenome | biome: ENVO:2100002; feature: ENVO:00000062; material: ENVO:00002003...
AACACAATGAGCGTGAAAAGGACAGCTACAGCAATCAGGACATCGTGCCGGAACGTACTGCGCTGAATGTTCACTTCAAGTCTCCCACTGACGATTATGTAAAAATGTTCGAGCAGATGGAACAGGATGGCGTGATCTCCACCAGAGGTCTGAAACCGGATGCCGTCAAATACGGTGAGTTGATCTTTGATGTGAACTCTGCTTACTTCTACAATCACGGCGGCTATGAATTTGCAAAACAGTTTTATGCCGATGCCTATAAAGCCGCCGTGGAGATCGTAGGCGGTGAGCAGTATATCCTATCCGCTGTGATGCACGCCGACGAGCGCAACCAGGCAATGTCCGAAGCTCTGGGCGAAGATGTGTACCACTACCACCTTCATGTGGTTTATATCCCGGTGGTAGAGAAGCAAATTCTGTGGTCGAAGCGATGTAAGGATGAATCCCTCCGGGGAACGGTAAAGGAAACGATCACGCAGGTCAGCCGCAGTAAAAAATGGGAGTCCAAGCCGGTGCTTGACAAGGATGGTAATCCAATGTTGAACGCAAAAGGAAAAAAGATTTTGAAGTCGTCCTACAGTGTGTTGCAGGATGACTTTTTTCATTTCATGCGAAATGCCGGATATACCGATGTGGAGCGTGGAGAGCGTGGCAGTACAGAGGAACATCTGACTGTGACCCAGTTCAAGGTGCAGGCAGAACAGCAGCGCTTGGAAGCTGTGACCGGGCAGGTGGCACAGGCGAAGCGGGGGTTGGAGAATGCCAAAGCTGCCACGGAGAAACAGAAAAAGAAACTGGAAGCTCTGCAAAAGGAAACCAAAACAGCAAAGACCGTTGCTCTGACGGTGCAGGAGATTGAAACGATGGGAAAGAAAGCCACATTCGGAAATAATATCACGCTGACACCGGATGAATGCGACACGCTCAAACGCTATGCGGTCAACGGCATTATCGCCAATGCTGACAACAAGCGCTTGAAGGAGAAACTGGCTTCCGCTGAAAAGACGGTTTCCATCTGGAAACAGCGGTATGAAGCAGTAAGCGAAAAATATATGGAACTGAAACAGAAAGCCCAGCCTTTTCTGGATGCACTGGAAATTGCATCCGAAAGGGTTCGGGCTTTTATCAATTCTATCCTCATCAGAGGAAAGGAAACGCAGGAACACAAACACCCTGCCCAGAAGCGTGGACAGGATATGGAACTTTGATGGAGGAATTGCCTATTGAAGAAATATTATGAGGAAGCGAAATATAATGCGGCATTTGACCGCTGTGTGGATGTTATGAGCCAGATGCTCCAGAAGTACGGGCATCAGGTTTTGGATAAATTAGAGCAGGATACTCCACAAACGGTGGAGTGTTCCAAGGATGATAAGCAAGCGCAGCCTTTGACGGATAAGGCTGCGTAAAAATTTACAATTTACACGTTGCGTACTTGTTGTGGCTATGCTATAATATGTACGCAACGTGTATTTTTGCTTTTTTGGAGAAAAGACGAATGGATTGTAAAAACAGAATTATTAAGTTGCGTGAAAGCACAGGACTGAACCGGAAAGATTTTTGCAAGCTCGTCCATATTCCTTACCGGACTATGACCGAGTGGGAATTGGACAACCGCCATGCACCGGATTATGTGCTTAGACTTTTGGAGTATTATATCCGCAACGAAGGACTTGTGGTAAAAGAAATGAGCGAAGGAGGTAGCGATTCTGAAAAAGAAGCAACTTAAATGTTATCTATATACGAGAGTGTCCACCTCCATGCAGGTAGACGGATACAGCTTGGATGCCCAGCGTGACAAGCTACGGAAGTATGCGGCATACGAGGATATGATTATTGCCGGGGAGTATTCTGACGAAGGCTTTTCCGGCAAGAACATCCAAGGGCGGCAGGAGTTTCAACGGATGCTGAACGACATCCAGGACTGCAAAGACGGCGTTTCCTATGTGCTTGTCTTTAAGCTGTCCCGATTTGGCAGAAATGCAGCCGATGTTCTGAACTCTTTGCAGCTCATGCAGGATTTTGGTGTCAACCTGATTTGCGTGGAGGATGGCATTGACAGCTCCAAGGATGCCGGAAAGCTGATGATCTCTGTGCTGTCTGCGGTGGCAGAAATCGAGCGAGAAAATATCCGCACACAGACAATGGCAGGACGGGAGCAAAAGGCTCGTGAAGGCAAATGGAACGGCGGTTTCGCTCCCTATGGATACAAACTGGATAATGGTGAACTTGTTATTGCCGAAGATGAAGCAGAAGTTATCCGAGTAATCTATGATCGTTATATTCATACAAACGAGGGTGTTGCAGGAGTTGCAAAATATCTGAACCGCAATGGTTATACTAAGAAACTAAGACAGAATAATACCATTCCGGGATTTTCAAGAGATTTTGTGAAAAATGTATTGTACAATCCTGTTTATATGGGAAAGATTGCTTACGGCAGACGAAGAACAGAAAAGAAACAGGGTACAAGAAACGAGATGCACGTGGTTGAGCAGTCGGAGTTCCCGGTTTATGAAGGGCAGCACGAAGCTATCATTTCCGAAGAAGATTGGTATCTGGCACAGGAAAAGCGCAAGATCAATTCCTTTAAGCGGGAAAAGGTCAATAATCCAGACCACGCACACATCCTGTCCGGTATCTTGAAATGCCCATGCTGCGGCAAGAGTATGTACGGCAATATCGCTAAGGCGCACAGCAAGGACAAGAAAACTCGGTATTATTACTACTGCAAAAATACGGTTACACCTACCGGGCATGAGTGCAGCTTCCGTCTGAATATCGAGCAGACGGAAATCAACAAATTTGTGGCGAAGGTTATCTCCGCTATGGTCAATAATCCACGGTTTGTAGAAGCGATTCAGGCAAAAATCGGAACAGCAGTTGATACAGAAGATATGGAAAAGCAGATTGCTGTCCTACAAGGGCGGCTAAAGCAAGCCTTTGGAACGAAAAGCCGCTTAGAGCGTCAGATGGATACCTTGGACATCAATGATACCCACTATGACAGAAAGATTTTGGACTTGCAGCGCCGCTATGATGAGCAGTATGATACCATAGAGGAAATCGAAGTTCAGATTGGCGAATTGCAAAGTCAGATCCGCAGCATCCAGCAGGAGAAGATTTCCGGAGATAATATCTATCGCTTGTTGCTGGCATTTGATGAAGTCTACCATTCCGCAACGGAAGCGGAGCAGAAGGAGTTTATGAAGGCCTTTATCGAGCGAATTGAGATGTTCCCGGAGAAAAGGAAAGACGGAAGCTGGATAAAGAAGATCGTATTCAATTTTCCTGTGCCTGTTGATGGTGAGGAAGTAAAAGAACTTCCCTTGGAAACTGAAACAACAGTCGAGACGGTATGTTTATTGTCCAAACTTAATGCAAAGCAACATATCGAGGTAGACATCCACATGGACGAACTTGATCTCACCGATGCAGAGAAGAAAGCCACCTATTCGGAAATCAAGGAATATGTGCTGGAGCATACCGGACTCAAGGTCAGCAGCTTGTATATCGCTCAGGTGAAGCAGAAATGCGGTATCATCGAGCGAGAAAATTACAACAAACCGAAGTCCGATGATGCAAAACAGCCCCAATGCCCGCCCGATAAGGAAAAAGCAATCAAGGAGGCGCTCAAGCACTTCGGCATGATCTAAGGAGGGCAAAATGAAGCGTTTACTTTCTTGTGAGTTCAATATGGATACTGCCTGTGTGGAGCTGAAATTTGCAAATGGCAGCATGATTGCCATTGATACGATTGCGGTAGAGAATGAGGTTGCCGATAATATATATCAGCGGTCAGAGCTGGACTGGCTGATTTACAACGATCCGGCAGCCTATGCAGATTTAGTTCTCAACGGCGACCCGGAAACATACCTGAAAACTGTTACAGAATATAAACCTTTGGACTGATTACCAGAGATAAAGCAAGCCGCCTGTGCGGGCATATCAAATGCTCATACAGGCGGCTTTTCCTTTTTGTACTGTGACTTTATCAGTTCTCCGAAATGGACCGCTTAAACAATATCCATGTACTTATGAAGTAGCATATCAGCAGTAAGAAAAGAATACCAATGATAATCCCTACTTGTACCATCAAGGCTCCGCAGCCAATATAAGCTGAGATTTCAGCAGAAACACTTTGAAGAAAATAGCCAATCACAATAATTGCTACAACGATTGCCGCTGTGATCGGCATCCCAAACCAAACACCAAGCTGTTTTAGAACCAAAGTATGCAGGTCCTTCTCTTCCACTCCCATTTTTCGCAGAACCGAAAATCTGTAGTTGTTTTTTTCTGCATCCAGGAGTTGCTGAAGAGCCAGCACGGTAAGACACATCACCATCAGAACAATTGCACCATAGATCAAGGACGCTTTTAGGATAAAGTTAAGGGCGATTATACGGTTCACTTCCGTAGTATGGACAGTTGTACTGTATCCTGCCAGATTGTCTTTATCAGGATCTTCTGGATAAGAACGCCCAAGAAGCTGTTCCAGCATTTCTGCCGTTTTGAAGGGAAGCGGATATTGGGTCATCACAAATCGGTTGCGCTGTACCGGAAGCAAGACTTGCGCTATTTCGTCAGGTATGATATACACCACATCTGTATAAAGATTATAGATGGATTCCCCCACAGGCTCCTGAAACACGGCGTTCTCACTGAGTTTCAGGTTGCCTGCGTCAGTTTCCAATAAGGTATGCTCAGCAATGTAGTTTTCAATATCCTTGTCCTCTGCTGCACGATGCCAGTGGGTAGCAAATTCATCCGTTTGTAAGATAATAGGTTCATATCCCAACATTTTCCGAACAGCGTTATAATCCTTCAGTGCGATCGCCAAGGGAGGAAAATTGTACTTTACTCGCTGGTGAAAGTCGCTTTGCTTGGGAAGATATTCCGAAAAAGTCAAATCGTCCTTTATCGCTATTTTGTTTTGTTCTATGAACGCAGTAATTTCTCCATAGTCTGTATCCGGAAGATTTTCCACTTCATAAACATCGTTGTAGCGGCTTGAAATTTGAATATCATAGACAGCCCGACTGTCCAAATAGCCCAGACTCCATCCCGTTAAAACCGGCGCAATGACAAACAAGCAGATAGAAAAAGTCAGGGTCACACAAATGATCGTCATCGTTTTCGTATTGGTAGCCAGCTTAGAGGAAAGCTGTCCAAACAGAAATAAACTCGTATTATGATATTTGCGGGACACTTTAGACTCCTTCCAGTATAGGAGCGCCGCATTCGATAAATACATGACTGCGGAAATGATAAACAAAATATCCGCAACCCCAAACAGCAAATATTGATTCAGAGTTGGAGCGTCAAATCCAAGGAAGTAGGCTTTTTCCAGTTCTGCGATGGAAAAAATCGGGATAGCGGTCAATACAGCACCAGCCAGAAGTCCGCAAAGATATCGGGAAAACCCTATTTTTCTGTGTAAAACAGCACCTGCGATTGCCCAAAGCAGCGTCAGTGCAGGGAAAAGGACATTCCCCCAATACATGAGCTTTACAGGAAGCGGATGTCTGGAATCGAAGTAAAAATGATATTTTACAGTACCTACCTCCAGCATCCACAGCAGCAGAATGCCATAGAAAATACAGATCATCGGCATCCATCTGCTTTTATGAAGCGGTTTTTCATTCTGACGGTTTGCCGTCATAAGCTCAATAATCCTGCTTTTGTTGAGAATTCTGACATTCCCGACTCCAACCAGAATCTGGCAAACAACAAAGAAGCCCACGGTCAACAGCACAGTATCCGGGAAAAACGACCAAGAAAAAGCGTAGGGTTCCCCAAAAGAAGCAAGCAGCATAGCCGTAATGACCTGAGAAACGACCATCCCCAGAAGGATTCCCACCGACACAGAGAATATGAGCAGGAAAAAAGTCTCTCCAAAAAAGAGCAGGCCTATGGTTTTTTGCTCCATTCCCAAGGTTGCCTCAACGGCAAACTCCTTTTGCTTTTTTCTCAGCATGAAACGATTGACATAGTGGATCAGAAACAACAAAAGCAAACTAATCCCGCAAATTGCCAGTTTCATACCTCCAGCCAGCAGGGAAATATTATATTCCGCACCAATGGTCGGATGATAATGGGTGCTGCTGATAGACAAAAACGCATAGAACAGGGTGACACAGAGTGTCATGGTCACAATATAAATCAAATAGTCCTTCACAGACCGCTTTGCATTTTTGAAAATAAGTTTAGCGTACATCGCTCGTGCCCCCTCCCATCATGGTAAGGACATCCAGGATTTTTTCAAAGAAAGTCCTGCGGGAATCACCCCCCTTACGGATTTCCGTAAAGATTGCCCCGTCCCTCATAAAGAGAATACGATTGGCATAGCTTGCCGAGAAAGCATCGTGTGTCACCATCAGAATCGTGGCTCCGAGATCTTCATTGATACTCTGGATCGTCGAGAGCAGCATCTGGGACGAGTGACTGTCTAACGCACCGGTGGGTTCATCCGCCAAAATCAGCTTAGGCTGATTGATAATGGCTCTGGCACAGGCGCACCGCTGCTTCTGGCCGCCGGACACCTGATAGGGGTATTTGTCCAGAATATCCGTGATATTCAGCTTTCCGGCCATTTCCCGCACCCGCCCATCAATCTCGCCTGCTGGAACCTTGTTGATGGTCAGCGCCAGGGCTATGTTTTCCGAAATGGTCAGCGTGTCCAGCAGGTTAAAATCCTGAAATACAAATCCAAGATTCTCCCGACGAAACCGGGCAATCTGTTTTTCGTTGATTTCCGTCACATCGGTTCCGTCCAGATAGATATGTCCTGCACTGACGGTATCAATGGTGGAAATACAGTTGAGCAGGGTAGTCTTGCCGGAGCCAGATGCTCCCATGATTCCTACAAATTCTCCCTCTTGAACGGAAAAGCTGATGTCCTGAATTGCTTTTGTAACATTTCCGCCATTTCCGTAATATTTTTGGATATGATCCAGTTTCAAAATTTCTTTCATTGTTATCACCTCTGATCTCTATTGTAAAATAAGAGTGGCTTCGTTTGTATCAAGTTTTCTTACAAAGTTCTAACAAAAATGTAAGAAGTGCAGAACGCTTTTCAGTTCTGCACTTCATGAATCAGACAGTTAATGTGAAAAGAAAGGGAAATGGCTGTGCCATGTTCCGACGACTCCGCCGTAATGCCAATGCCCAGCTTTTCACAGAGCCGTTTGCACAGATACAGACCAATGCCCGTGGACTGCTGAATCAGACGACCATTCTGACCGGTAAATCCCTTTTCAAAGATACGGGGCAGATCGGACGCAGCAATCCCGATTCCATTGTCCTCCACGACAAGGACAACCTGATCCTGCCGTTTATGAGTAGAAATGCGGAGAACCGGCTGCTTCGTACGATACTTGACCGCATTGACAATCAGTTGATTTAGGATAAAACGCACCCACTTTTCATCTGAATAAACCGTATCCTGCATTTCCTCCACTTCCAGGCGCATACCACTTTGGAGCAGCAGATATTTGTTATCTGCAATCGCCTGATGCACCACTTGGGACAGTGCCATTTCCCGGACAGAATAATCTTTCTCTGTATGCTCACTGCGGGCATAATAAAGAGCCTGTTCCGTAAAGCGGTTGGTCTTTTCCAGTTCCAGCAGAAGTTCTTTTGTCCAGTTCGTCCGATGGTTTTCACATAGGAGTTTCATGGCAGTAATGGGCGTTTTGATTTCGTGAATCCATTGTTCAATGTATTCCTTGTACTCCAGGCGTTCCCGCTCGACCTCCCCAATCTGCTCCAACATGGATTTTCCAGCCATTTTCAAAATCTGATAGTAAACCTGATCCTCGGCCTGTTCCGGCAGTTCCATCACTTCAGAAATAAGGTATCTCTCGGAGAGCTGCTTTGCCATATCCAGAAGTTTTTTCATCTGCCGCTTTCGTTTCCAGTAAGTGAGGACAAGTCCCATCAGCAAAATCAATGCCCATACGATCAGGATCAATACTACTGCGGAAGCCGAATTGCCGCACACCAGCAAAAATACAGTGAGCGCAGCCATGCAAACAAGGTTCGTCAGCAGAAATGGAAGCCTGTTTTTCCAATATCGTTTGCTGTTCATATCGTGTACCCCTGTCGGTGCTTTGTCTTGATAAAATCCGTCAGGCCAATGCCCGCCAGTTTTTCCCGGATGCGGTTGATATTGACGCTCAAAGCATTGTCATCCACATATAGCTGATTGTCCCATAGATAATCTACAATATCATTACGGGAACAAATCTTTCCTGCGTGTTTGAAAAGATAATATAATATTTTCAATTCATTCTTTGTCAGTTCTGCTTGGTTACCGTCATATTCAATCGTGCTACTTTCTAAGTGAAGAATCGCTCCTTGCCAATTCAGACGCTCAATTTGTTCTATCGGGTAAGCTCGTTTCATCAAGGATGAAATCTTTGCCAGCAGAATTGCTGTGTTATAAGGCTTGGTGATAAAAGCATCTCCACCCAGCAAAATACTGTTCAATTCATCCATGTCCGTATTGCAGCTTGTTACAAAGATAATCGGTACATTGGAAAAACTGCGGATTTGAGAACAGATTGAGTAGCCGCTTTCTTGTGGCAGCTTTATGTCCAGCAAAATCAAATAGGGATGAGTATTTTTGACCGCTTGCATAACTGATGTAAAGTCAGTAACTGCGGATGCCTCATATCCGTTTCCGTTTAACAGAACTTGTAATTCAGTTTGAATGATTGGGTCATCTTCGATGATGAGTATTTTATATTTTTCCATGATTACATGTCCCTTTCTTTGAATATTTAGTACCACCAAGGCAGTTCCAGCCAGAAGTTATCCAGAGCCAATTTCTCCGTGGACTTTGCTCTGCTCTCTGACAGATGGAAGTGCTTCGCCGTTTCGCTCAGAGGATGGAGGACATCGTCCTCAAAGCCAAAGCGATACCAGAGATAGGCTTTCTCTCGCTCATCAATCATTTCCAGAGCCGTATGGATTTCTTCGTGGGTTTCCTTTGCAATGAAAATCTGCTCTGGGTTCTGTACTCTGGAATCTGCTATAAATTCATGTTGTCCCTTATTCTCGCCCTTTTTGACCTCATCCAGACGAATGATACAGTCCAGATTTTTGGCTTCAAAGGTAGGATTCAGCCTGCGGATGTAGTCCAGCATGGCATTATGAATAGCCGGGGCAGCATAGGTCAAAAACTTGTTCCCGTAGTCGGGTTGAAAGCTGCTTATGCAGCCCAGAAGCCCCAATGAACCCTCCTGCACCAAATCGTTCAGTTCAATGCCGAGGGCAACGTTCAGCTCCCGCTGTGCGCTCCATATCTCGTATGCCGTCTTTCGGATAAACCGCAGATTGTTCTCTACAAGGGCGTTTTCTGCCCATTTGTCACCGCTCTGCGCCGCAATACAGAGCTGCTCGTTAGTTATCTTGTCCATCATCTTCCGGCAGCACCATCGTCTGCATCAGCCCCAGCAAGGCTTTGTTAAAGTTGTCCAGAGCTTCCTGATTGACTCCATCGACACCGGAAATGCTGCCTGTAATAGCATCAACAACTGCTTCCGGCGTGATGGTCGGATTCTGCATATCCTGCCCCTTGGTCAGCTCGGCAAACATCTTTTCGGTGGCTTCCTTGCTGATTGCCTTGGCTGCGACCAAATCGCTGCCTGCTTCTTTCTTGATTTCCTTAACCACCGTCATAAAGGTGTTTTGAATCGTGGTCTGGTCTGCCTGATAAGCGGGAATTTTCATGGCATTAGCGGTTCGGGCTGCCTGTACTGCTTCGGGAGCTTGGTTCTGTCCCAACAGCAGAGAGCCAACGGTAGCAAACATCTGGTTTTGTGCGGCATATCCTCTTGCAAGGGTATCATCCATATACTGTGCAATCATATAAGTAACCATGGCAAAGCGGGGATTTTCCAGCAGACGGTTGACTACATCATTGTTGACCTTTCCGGTATAAAGATTCTTTGCAGCTTCAACAGATAATCCCAGTTCTGAAATATCGTAGTTCTTTTTATCCGGGATTACGGTCGTACCCAAGATAAAGTCCGTGGACACATTGAACACTCTGGCGATGCGGATAACGCTTTCTTCGCTCAGCTTTTCGGTCTTTCCGCTAAGGAAGCGGCTGATGGTGCTTTCATTCACATCAATCCGAAGTGCCAGTTCTCGCTGGGTCATCTTGCGTTCTCTCATTACATCAACGATTCTTTTCCGAACATCGGCGGGTAAATAAGTATCAGCCATTATGCTTCCTCCCCTCTGTCTGTTTTCTGTTTGATATATTTTCCGCTTTTAATGCGGGCATCTGTCGGCTTTTCAGCGTCCTCCGGGATGATCCAGCGGCTTCCTGCCCGCTGTGCGCCCGGTATGCGGTCATTGTTGCAGAGGATACCAACTCTTCGGGGAGAGATACCCCATTTCTCGGCAACTTCAAATGTAGACAGGTATTTCATTTCTGTATCATCCCTCCTGATTCATATTAACTTCAATTATATTCTATTTACGGAACAATATCAACCAACTTTGTGTGAACACTGCCGTCTCGAAACTTGCATTTTTTCAAGTTTTCGGGGCGGCTTTTTGCTTTGCTTGCGGAAGTGCCTGATTTTTCGGTTGAAAGCGTTTTTCTGCGTATATTCAGGCAGATGAAAAAATCATCGAGAAAAATCAAGGAGGTTATGCAAATGAACATTTTTGAAACAGTCAAGGCGGCGGTCACGGTTAGGCAAGCCGCCGAACACTACGGGCTGAAAATCAATCGCTCCGGGATGATTTGCTGCCCTTTCCACGATGACAGACACCCCAGCTTGAAGCTGAACGAGGATTACTTCTATTGCTTCGGCTGCGGTGCCAAGGGAGATGTGATTGACTTTGTGGCAAGGCTGCTTGACCTGTCTGCCTATGAAGCAGCGCAGAGACTGGCTGCGGATTTCGGACTGGACAGGCCGCCGTCCGTGGTGGCACAGGTAAAGAAGTACCGTCCCCGTGTGAATCAGTCGAAACAGGACGAGCTTTTCTGCATGAATGTGCTGTCCGGGTATCTTCATCTTTTGGAGGACTGGAAAGAGCGATATGCTCCCGAAGCACCGGAGGACGAGCCGGATGAGAGGTTCGTGGAAGCTTGCCACAAGCTGGAATATGTGGAGTATCTGAACGATTTGCTCCTTATGAGCGATCAGGAAGAAAGGACTGATACCGTCAAGGAACTTTTGACAGACGGAACGATTGCAAGAATGCAAACACGACTGGACGAGCAGAAAAAGGAGGTGCGCTGCCATGTCAGAGAACAGGAAATTGCTTGAGATGAATGTGCCGATGTGGTTTGACGGCAAGAGTATCAATGAAGCTCTGTTTTGTGAAGATTTTCTGAGAACCCGTCAGATTATCTTTGCAAACGGAGCTTTTTTCACACCTGATGGTCGAGTGACGGACGACCTGCCGCTTCGTGGCGAAATCTTTGAAGAATTGAAATATTGTGCCGTGAACAACATTCCCCGCAAAATCAGCAACATCATTGAGATTATGAAGCTGGCGGCTCATGTGGAGGACTTCCCGCCGGAGCAGGACAGGATTCATCTGGCAAACGGTACGCTCATGCTGGACGGCACTTTTACAGAGGGGAAGCCGGATATTGTGAGAAACAGGCTCCCGGTTTTCTATCGCCCGGATACTCCGAAACCTGTGCTGTGGCTTTCCTTTCTGAATGGTCTGCTTTACCCGGAGGACATCCCTACCTTGCAGGAATTTATCGGCTATTGCCTGATTCCCTCCAATAAAGGACAGAGGATGATGGTCATTAAGGGCAATGGCGGCGAGGGTAAATCCCAAATCGGTGCGGTGCTGGGGCAAATGCTGGGCAGTTCCATGAAGGACGGAAGCATTGGTAAAATCTCTGAGAACCGATTTGCCCGTGCCGATCTGGAGCATATCCTCCTATGCGTGGATGATGATATGCGAATGGAAGCCTTGCGCCAGACCAATTATGTGAAATCCATTGTGACAGCTCAAGGGAAAATGGATTTGGAGCGCAAGGGCAAACAGAGCTATCAGGGCTGGATGTTCGCCCGTCTGCTGGCTTTCTCCAATGGAGATTTACAGGCATTGTATGACCGAAGTGACGGTTTCTACCGCAGACAGCTTGTGCTGACCACAAAGGAAAAGCCTGCCGGAAGAATGGATGACCCTGACCTCGCCCAGAAGATGAAAGCTGAGGTGGAGGGCATTTTCCTCTGGGCGTTTGAGGGATTGCAGCGTCTGGTTGCCAACAATTTCAAATTCACGGAAAGTGAGCGCACCAAAACCAACCGAGAGTCCGTCAAGCGTGACAACAACAATATTTTCGACTTCATGGAGTCTGAGGGCTATATCCGGCTGAAAGCGGATGCTTCCATCAGCTCCAAGGAGCTGTACGAAATTTATCGGATGTGGTGTGAGGAAAATTCTCTGCCGCCCCTGAAATCCCGCAGCTTTAGTGACAGTGTGGTGGCAAATTTAAGTCGCTACAATCTGGAACACACCAACAAAATCACAAACTCTGCCGGGCGCAGGGTGTGGGGATTCATGGGAATTGAAGCCGTAGCCCGTCCGAATATAAATGGGTTTTACGACGTTTCGCCGTGTACGTACGTACCGGAGGAATGGCGGGATTGATTTTTTGGTACGTACGTACACAGCGTACGAGCGTAAATCACTCCTGTATAAAACCTTCGTGACGTACCCAAATGACAGGAAAAAGTCAGTCTTTTTTCTGTCAACGGACGGGGCGGTTTCGCAAAACAGCAGCCGTCCGTGCCGGACATTGGAAAGAGGAGCAGACAACTTTCTGATGTTCGGCAGAGGTCGCCGCAGCGACCGCATTACCCTCGGAGAGCCCCTCGGGAGAGCCCACGGCACTTTGCAGCCAGTATGGATGAAAGTGTCATAGTGGGTTATTACACTTCCGCAGAAGTGCCTTTCCAAAGCTACCTGTCTGCAAATCCCAAAGAAAGGAAGGAAAAATATGGCAAGAAATGACGGAGTTGACCGTACCTGTGCAAGAAATATGGATGTCACAGATAATGACATCGGAGATGCACAGGCACACAATGAGCGTGAAAAAGAAATATACAGTAACGAAGATATTATCCCGGAAAGAAGTTCCCTCAACGTACACTTCAAAGAACCTACCGGGAGCTACGCTGAAATGTTTGAGCAGATGAAAGCTGACAACATCATTTCCACCAGAGGTCTGAAGGCGGATGCCGTCCATTTCAACGAAATGGTCTTTGATGTGAACTCTGCGTACTTCGACAATCACGGCGGTTATGAATACGCCAGACAGTTTTATGAGGAAGCCTATAAATCCGCTGTGGAGATTGTTGGCGGTGAACAGTATATCCTCTCGGCAGTCATGCACGCTGACGAGATTAACCGGGCGATGTCCGAAGCACTTGGCAAGGACGTGTTCCATTATCATCTTCATGTGGTCTATGTCCCTGTGGTGGAGAAACAGATTTTGTGGTCGAAACGCTGCAAGGATGAAGCTCTCAGAGGAACGGTAAAGGAAACCATTATGCAGGTCAGCCGCAGTAAAAAGTGGCTGTCCAAACCTGCTGTGGACAAAGATGGAAAACCAATTCTGCAAGTCAATGGTAAGCCTGTTCTCCGAAAATCCTATTCTGTTTTACAGGATGATTTTTTTCAGCACATGAGAGCTGCCGGATATACCGATGTGGAACGTGGAGAGCGTGACAGCACCGAGGAACATCTGACTGTGACCCAGTTTAAGGTGGCAAAGGAAAAGCAGCGACTGGAAGCTGTGACGGCGGAACTGAACCAGAAAGAAGCACAGCTTGACGATACTACACAGGCTGCGGAGAAGAAAAAGCAGGAGCTTAAATCCCTGCAAGCACAGACTAAGGCGGCAACCGGAATAGCGGTGACGGTTCAGGAGCTGGAGTCGATGGGTAAGAAATCTTTTACCGGGAACATCGTCTTGACACCCGATGAATGCCGTACTCTCAAAAATTATGCTGTCAGCAGCTTTGCTGAAAAAGCGGAGAAATTAAAATACCAGCAGAAATATGAAACAGCCAAGAAAGATGCTGGGGTATGGAAAAAACGATATGAGAAACTTCTGGAACAGGCTCAGCCGTATCTGGATGCTGTCAAGCTCGCACCTGAAAGGGTACGGGCTTTTCTTAATGCCGTTTTGACCAGAGGAAAAGAGAAACAGGACATTCCGCAGGAACGTGGACGAAAAAGAAAGGAGAGCACTATTGACAGATAAATGGAATGGTTTTGCCGATTTACTTGCAAATTTAATAGAAAAATATGCGGCGGTTCTGGATATTGATAATCTTCCAGAGCCGCCGTCTTGTTTGGAGGAAGAAAACACATCTGAAGAACCCAGTGACACTATTGAATTGATGGAAAAGCAATGATATAATAGTCGTGGAATAAGTGTCCAAACTCTATGCGAGAGCTACTGTTCTCAACGCATAGAGCTACATAGAATAAAAGCGCAATACCCCGTTGCACAATTAGAAATGAGGTGTTCCGGTGAACAATTATGATGATATGAATCAAAAATCCAATATGATTATTTACACAACAGAAGATGGATTGACAAAAATTGAAACCACATTTGATGAGGATACCGTGTGGTTATCCATTGACCAGATGGCAGAGTTGTTCCAGAGAGATAAATCTACTATTTCAAGACATATAAAAAATGTATTTTCCGAAGGCGAGCTGCAGCGAGAGTCAGTTGTTGCAAATTTTGCAACAACTGCGGCAGATGGAAAAACCTATCAGGTTGACTACTATAATCTTGATGTTATCATTTCTGTCGGCTATCGTGTAAAATCCAAGCGTGGCACACAGTTCAGAATCTGGGCAACTAACATTCTCAAAGAATACATGAAAAAAGGTTTTGCTTTGGATGATGAACGATTGAAAAATCTGGGCGGCGGTGGATATTTCAAGGAACTGCTTGAAAGAATCAGAGACATCCGTGCATCGGAAAAGGTGTTTTATCGTCAGGTGCTTGAAATCTATGCCACCAGCATTGACTACGACCCGAAAGCGGAAATCTCTATCCGTTTTTTCAAAAAGGTTCAGAATAAAATTCATTATGCCATTCACGGACAGACTGCGGCAGAAGTGATTTATACAAGAGCGGATGCGGAAAAAGAGTTCATGGGACTTACCACCTTTGCCGGTAATCAGCCGACACTCAAAGAAGCGATTGTTGCGAAAAACTATCTGAATGAGAAAGAGCTTCGTGCTATGGGACAACTTGTATCCGGGTATCTGGATTTTGCGGAACGTCAGGCAGAGCGTGAACAGGCAATGACGATGCAGGACTGGGCAGAGCATCTGGATCGCATTCTTACCATGAGTGGAGAGCAGCTTTTAATTGGAAATGGAAGCATTACTCATAAGCAGGCTGTTGATAAAGCGACTGGAGAATATCGAAAATATAAGACAAGAACGCTCAGCGACGTGGAAAATGATTATTTAAATTCGATAAAGATGTTGGAACAGAAAACTGACGGCAAAAAATAACAGACGATGAAAGCTGAATTATGCCACAGGCTGTGGCACAAATGAGGATGGCGATATGAAAGAAAAAACAAAAGTATATATTTATACGAGAGTATCTACTGCCGTTCAGGTAGACGGTTACTCCTTGGATGCTCAGAAATCAAGAATGAAAGCCTATGCTGAGTTCAACGATTTTGAAATCGTCGGTGAATATGAGGATGCCGGTAAATCGGGAAAGTCCATTGAGGGCAGATTGGAATTTAACCGCATGATGGAGGATATCAAGTCCGGTAAAGATGGCGTGTCCTATGTGCTGGTGTTCAAGTTATCACGTTTTGGCAGAAATGCGGCAGATGTGCTGTCTACCTTACAGGTGATGCAAGATTTCGATGTCAATCTGATTTGTGTGGAGGATGGCATTGATTCTTCCAAAGATGCCGGTAAGCTGATGATTTCCGTGCTTTCTGCGGTTGCCGAGATTGAGCGTGAGAATATCCGTGTTCAGACGATGGAAGGCAGAATCCAGAAAGCTCGTGAGGGTAAATGGAACGGTGGTTTTGCTCCCTACGGATACAAATTGGAAAAAGGTATGCTGTATATCAACGAGGAAGAAGCCGAGGCAATCCGCATTATCTTTGACCAGTATGTGCATACCGATATAGGAGCTAACGGACTTGCGAAATACCTTGCCAATCACGGTATCAACAAAATTCAGCGGCAGAATGGAAAAAATCCTCTGTTTGATGCAGCCCTGATTCGCAGAATTTTGAAAAATCCCGTTTACTGTGGTAAAATTGCTTACGGCAGGAGAAGAACAGAAAAGGTACATGGAACTCGCAATGATTACCGACTTGTGGAGCAGGAAAATTATCTGTTAGTTGACGGTCTGCATGAAGCCATTGTATCAGAAGGACTCTGGCATGAAGCCCAAGTAAAACTTCTTGCTCAGGCGAAGAAGTATGAAAAGGTCAACAACGGTAAAGACAACAAGGTACACCTGCTGACCGGATTACTTAAATGTCCTATTTGCGGAGCCGGAATGTACGGCAACAAAAGCATCAAGCACAAGCCGGACGGCACGAAATATAAGGATTTCTTCTATTATGGCTGCAAACACCGCACTATGACCCGTGGTCATAAGTGTGAATACAAGAAGCAAATCAATGAGGAATTGCTGGACGGTGCTGTTGCAGAGGTTATTATCAAACTGGTCAGCAATCCGAAGTTTGCGGCGATGATGCAGCAAAAAATCAATATGAAGATAGATACATCCGCCATTGAACAGGAGATTGCCAATTATGAAAAACAGCTTCGTCAGAGCTATGCTACGAAGTCCCGTTTGATTGATGAGATTGATACCCTTGACCCAGATGATAAGCACTACATCAAGCGTAAAGCAGACCTTGATGATCGCCTTTATAAAATGTATGATAAGATAGAGGATACGGAGAATCTGTTGATTGAAGCCAGAGCAAAGAAAATGGCAATAGAAGCAGAAAAACTCACTGCTGACAATATCTACAAAGTGCTGATTTATTTTGAAAAGCTGTACGCTGTCATGGACGAGCAGGAGAAGCGACAGATTATGGAATCGCTGATTTCTGAAATCCATATCTATGAGGAACGACAGCCAAACGGTCAGTGGCTCAAATCCATCAAATTCAAGCTTCCGATTATTGAGGAAGATATGGAAATGAGTTTGGACAGTGATACACATGTCGAGGTGGTCGGGTCGCTGGTTCGTGTAAAATAAAAGAGGAAAAAGCTATGGCATCGTTTTCTGGCATCAAGAACACCCTGCTGGCCGAGCAGGCGGACGAAGAAATTGCCCCCGCCCATGACCCAAACCCAAAAAACAGCAAGGCCCCGGAGTGATATGCTCCGGGGCCTGCTGTCATTTTTTATGGAAAAAAATCATGCTTTCCGGGGCGCCGCGGCGCTTATTATTTAGCCTCTGCGGTGACTACGATGAAGCGCACCGTTTTCTGCTCTCCACCGGGAAAGGTCATAGTACCAAGTGCAGTGCCTATGTAGCGGATGTCTCCGGGTTCTTTGTCCCCCAGCTTATCTGCATTCACAGCGTCTTTGCTCAGGACCTTATTCATCACATTATAAGCCTGTCCGGTTGTTCCGATCTCATCGGCATAAGCTGGTCCCCACCAGACAAAGCGGCTTGTTTTATTTGCGCCGTCCTCATCGAGCCCAAGAATCTCCATGACTTTCTCAGGCAATTTACCATCCTTTGTGCTCCGATCCGACTCGGACAACGCAGCGATAGCTTTTGCCATCGCTTGTTCATTCGTCCGGGGCTTAAAGGTATAGGTTGCAAATGAACCCTTGGCGATGTCATTCAGGGCATCTGCAATGTTCTTGTCATTCACAGCGTTGCCGCCGCAGGCCGTGAGAAGGGTCAGGGCCATTGCGCCGGTCAGCACAACGGCCAGCAGTTTTTTCAACATCTTCATCGGTTGGTTCCTCCATAAAGT
>ENA-OXQX01000397-OXQX01000397.1-human-gut-metagenome-genome-assembly--contig:-NODE-397-length-14433-cov-6.3095_pt1 | contig 14433 bp, 10 predicted proteins | sample MGYA00249586_ERZ652571 | MGnify/ENA primary metagenome ERZ652571 (study PRJEB26925, sample SAMN05826702) | human gut metagenome | biome: ENVO:2100002; feature: ENVO:00000062; material: ENVO:00002003...
GGAACAGACGGTTCCGGGGTCTGCACAGCCGCAGGCGCTACCCCTGCGGCCTGGGCCAGAGCAGCGGCCTGAGCCTCCGCCAGGGCTTTCTGGGCCTCCGCTACCTTGGCAAGGGCATCCTGAATCTGGGCGTCCACGGAAGGCTCGGGCTGCGGAGCGGAAGCGGCTTCCTTTTTCTCCAGCTCCGCCGCAAGGCGCGCTCTTTCCTCTTCGGCAGCTACACGGGCGGCCTCCTTTTCTGCGGCAATGCGCGCGGCTTCGGCAGCCTCCTGCTCCGCCTTGATTCTTGCGGCTTCCTGCTCGGCAGCTATTCTCGCCGCCTCCTTTTCGGCAGCAATACGGGCGGCTTCCTGCTCGGCAGCCGCTTTTTCCGCAGCAATCCTGTCCGCCTCCGCCTGTTCCGCTGCGCGGCGGGCGGCTTCCTCCTGCTCCTGAGCCAGCTTGGCCTGCAACTCAGGAGTGAGAAAACGCGGCTTGACAACCTCCACGCCTTCCGCGGCGGGAGAAACAAACTTTACCTTGGGTGCGGCCGCAGGGGCTGCCGTTACCAAACGGCGTCGCAATTTGGGAGGTTCCGGCGAAGAAGGGGTTCCTGTCTGATCGGTCATCGTGATAAAATGGCTGGGAAATTGGAGTGATTTTATACGATTCCGCGGTCCCCTGCAACCTCAAAATACCGTCTGGAAAACGGGCGGGGAACAGCCGCCGTGCGTGGCTCAACAGGCAGATTGCGAAAAAAGGCTTCACCCGAGATATAACATGGAAAAGCGTTTAAATATCCCGCGTATTCTCCCGCAAAATCATAAAAAACACAATATGTTAACAACAACAATCATGAATAAAGTAAAGCGCCCGTAATAGAACTTCAAGAATACGTACCAGTCATTTAAGAATCCTCTTAAAAAATGTTATAACACATATACTTTTTTCTTGCCAGACCAAGGATGATTAGTTAAATAAATAACCACTCGTCAACATCATGAACTCCAACGACAGTACCAAAAATAAGAGGCGCTACACGCCTGAAGAAAAACAATCCGTTCTTGATTTCATTGCTGAACGGAAAACCCAAAACAAAAGGGGTGCCCAGAAAGAAGCCGCCGAACGCTTCGGCATCAGCACGGTGACCATCTCAAGCTGGATGAAGGCATCCAAGGCCAAGCGCGGCCGCAAGCCCGGCACCAAAAATACAACTGCTCCCAAAACACAGCCTCTCGCAGCCGCCCAACCCGCCGACCTGCGCCGCCTGGCGGCCGTTCTGGAAGAAATCGCCGACCTTGAAGCCCAGACAGCCAAACTCGACACCCTGCGCACTGAAGCGGAGGAACTCAAGAACAGGCTGACTGCCAAGCAGGCCTGATTGCTTTTATTCCTTCCTTTTCCGGAAAACCGGCTTCCCCTGACAAGGGAAGCCGGTTATTTTCTTTACGGAGATCGCGCTTGCCCCCCCGGAACAATTCCTTTAATATCCGCCGTCGTGACTCAACCCGCCCACATTGCTCCCGCGAGTCAGTCTGTGGAAGGCATGTATGCCGACTACTTTCTGGATTACGCCTCGTATGTCATTCTGGAACGGGCCGTACCCAAGATCAATGACGGGTTTAAACCTGTGCAGCGCCGTATTCTGCACGCCATGGACCGCCTGGACGACGGGCGTTATAATAAAGTGGCTAATATCGTGGGAGACACGATGAAATTCCATCCGCACGGCGACCGTTCCATTGCAGACGCGCTGGTGGGGCTGGGACAAAAAGGGCTGCTTATCGACACGCAGGGGAACTGGGGCAATATTCTGACAGGCGACCCCGCAGCGGCTTCCCGCTATATTGAAGCCCGCTTCACCTCCTTTGCGCGTGACGTAGTATTCAGCCCCAAAGTCACGGAATGGCAGCTCTCCTATGACGGCAGGAACAAGGAACCGGTCAGCCTTCCCGTCAAATTCCCCCTTCTTCTCGCTCAGGGAGCGGAAGGCATCGCCGTGGGGCTTTCCAGTAAAATTCTTCCCCACAACTTCAATGAGTTGATTGAAGCCTCCATCGCCTACTTACGCGGCCAGCCCTTCCAGCTTCTGCCGGACTTTCCGACCGGAGGCGTGATGGATGCCACCAACTACCGTGACGGAGAACGAGGAACGGGCCGCGTCCGCATCAGGGCGCGCATCCTCACGGAATCGAAGAAACTTCTCCGCATCACGGAAATCCCGTTCGGCGTCACCACGGAAATCTTAATTGATTCCATTGTCTCCGCTGCGGAAAAGGGAAAAATTAAAATCGCCCGCATTGAGGACAATACGGCCCAGCATGTGGACATCCTGGTCCATCTCCCGGCCGGAGCGGATCCGGAGCAGACGAGGAAAGCCCTGTTCGCCTTCTCCGCTTGTGAAGTCAGCATCTCCCCGAATGCCTGCGTCATTGTGGAGGAAAAACCCAGGTTCATGTGTGTCAGCGACATCCTGCGCTACAATACGGACTCCACCAAGGAAATCCTGCGCCAGGAGCAGGAAATCCGACTCAAGGAACTGAACGAGGCGTGGCACCAGGCAAACCTGGAAAAAATATTCATTGAAAACCGCATCTACCTCTCCATAGAAGATTCCGAAACGTGGGAAGAAGTGCTCGGCACCATTGACCGGGAATTGCAGCCGTTTGCATCCCGGCTGCGCGCCCCCATTACCAGGGACGACCTGGTAAGGCTGACGGAAATCAAAATCAAGCGGATTTCCAAATTTGACGCTTTCAAGGCGGACCAGCACATCCGCCAGCTTGAAGAGGACATCGAACAAACGCAGAAGAACCTCAACCAGCTTACCAAATTCACTATCCGCTGGTTTGAAGCCCTGCGTAAAAAATACGGCGCCGCCTATCCGCGGAAAACGGAAATTTCCTCCTTCGGCTCCGTAAACCGCGCGCAGGTGGCTGTTGCCAATGAAACATTGTATATTGATGACGAAGGCTTTGCCGGTTACGGCGTCAAGAAGGGAAACCCTGTCTGCAAATGCTCCACGCTGGATGACGTGTTGATCATTGACAATGCAGGCGTGCTCAAAATCGTGCGGATTCAGGACAAATTTTTCGCTGGTAAAAACCCCCTTTATATTTCCGTCATCAAAAAAGGGGACGACCCCGTGTTCAACCTGATTTACCGGGACGGAAAAGACGGCCCCGTGTACGCCAAGCGTTTCCGCATAGGAGGGTTCACCAGGGACAAGGAATATCCGCTTACCCGAGGCGCAAAGGGAACGCGCATCTTCCACTTCTCCGTGCATGAAACGGAGGAAAACAGTTCCCAGATAAGCGTAAACGTTTATCTGAAAGCCGTTCTGAAACTCCGTAACCTGATCAGGCCCTTCCACTTCGCGGACCTGAGAATCAAAAACCGCGGTGCCCAAGGAAATATCATTACCAGGCATCCTGTGGAACGCGTCTCCCGCATCATGCCTCCGGCCAAGTCCGGAAATGAGGAAACGGAAGGGCCAACAACCGCTCCTTCCGCAACAGCGGAACGGACGGAAGGCTCACCCGCCCCCTCCGCGGAAACGCTGCATCCTGAAACAGCCCCACATTTGGAGGAACCGCCTGCCGATCCGCCGCTGGAACAGGGCTCCCTGTTTGACTCCTGAAACGTTTTCAATCTCTTAAAATGGAAATATCCATGCCTGACTATCCATTTTCGGCTTGCCACAACGGGCCATCTTCTGTAGATATGGACCACCTCATTACCATGCCGCTTTAGCTCAGTGGTAGAGCACCCGCCTTGTAAGCGGACGGTCGTCAGTTCAAATCTGACAAGCGGCTCCATCATAACCCGCTCAAGGTCAATCCTTGAGCGGGTTGCTTTTATGAGGCGTGCGCCATTACTCGTTCCCATGAATTTCCGGCGTGCCGCTTTTGAACATTCATCATCCATTCATATCTCCGGCGGAATGCGGCAGCCGCAGGAAGCAAAGCGGGACGCAACATCTGGCAAGAGGCCATTCCACCCACAGGCATCCCCGTCAACTTCCGGCAGCGAAGGGCCATTCCCGGAGCGGGAAGAAGGTTCCGTTGGCGATAACGCCGCCTCAGCAAGCCGTTTCCCCCCTTGAATACGCCTCCATTGCCATTTCGACCAAGGGAACCATGATTCAAGCCAATGGATACTACAGAAAAAAAGATGGCCGCGGCTATCCTCCGGTTTGAAGACAGCCGCGTTACCGGGCCGGATTCCCTGCGCGTTTCTCGCCTTCCTGCCGCCGACAAGGGCGGCAAGTGGGAGATTTGCGGCATTTGCGACGGTATTGAACCGACCGTGTTTAACAGATTGAAGGCCCTGCTGGATGCCGGAAGACGTGAAGAGGCCTGGGAAGGTTGTCTCCAGTATGTCCTGGATAATACCGCCGCCGTGCGTTCCTGGCTGGGTTCCGACGCTTATCCTGGCGTTGAATTCATCCTGCGCGACCATTTTTTCAATTCCGGGAGCAGGAATACCGGGAAGATTTTGCAGCGCGCGCTGAACATTCACGGCGCCGGGCTTGTGGTGGACGGCATCCCGGGAAAACAAACCCGGCAGATGTTGCAAACCGTTCTCGCCCAAACGGGAGAGTCCGAATTTCTCTCCACTTTGAACGAACGGCGCAAATCATTTTACCATTCTTGCAAACAGTTCCCCGTGTTCGGCAAAGGATGGCTGAACCGCAGCAATGAGGCATACCGGTTCGCACAATCCCTGATTTAGGGAAGTTCCTGCAAAAAACTCCCGGAAAAGGAGTACAGGAAAATTTAACCATCGTTGCAGCAACCTGTTTCCATGCGCCGGATGCCATGAAAGAGCCTCCGTGCAAACATCCGCACGGAAGCTCTTTCATTAACAGGATCAGGAAAACGCTTCGTCCCCCACAAATGCTCCCAGCAGACGGCAAAACCGGGAAGCAGGTAATTTTACCAATCTCCCGTCCCCCCGCTTGCCATGCTGGGTCAGAATCCAGGGCAGGGAAAGAATCTCCCGTTTATAAGCCAGCAATTCCCGTACATCTCCCGCCAGAAAATGGAGATGCCAGGCATCACACCGTCCCGGCTCAAAACGGAAGCGGACATCGACAACCTTTCCGAAAGGTGCGGCGGAATCCACCCTGCGCGCCATCAGGACAAGCTCCGGAGTACGGATATAGACATCCTGGAGGCGGCCGTCTTCCTCCATTTCTTCCACCCTCCGGCCTGCAGCCAGATAATAGGAAAAGGCGGCAGATAAAGCGTTCATACCCAGTTTTTTCTTATGCCGCCCCAACCGCTGGCTCACCGGACAATCCCCATCGGAACGGCTCCTGAAGAGCCGTTTTTCCTGAAACCGCCGGGGCAAAAGATCGGACGGCACCCAGTCATTTGCCCTGCCGGATTTTCCGGATAACCGGAGGCATCTCCGTTTTCGGCTGTTTCTGGGGGTAGGACAAATGCCCCGGTTCCAGCACCAGGCAGGAATCGTCCCTGCATATCTCCGCCCGCTCTGCAGTCACGTCTACGGTATGCCCGCAGCCGGAGAGGAGGGAGGACGCCGCATAAGCCGCTCCGGCCAGAACCACCCACAAGAGACGTTCCCACCAGGTCAATCCGGGTCGTGTTCCGCTTTTTTCATAAGCGTTTTTCATGCCCTGTTTTCCTGCCTCCAGAGCCGCTTTCTTTTGTTCTTCTGTCAAATTGAAGTCCATTTGAGAGAGGGGGTGAGTGGTTTCAGGAATTCTCGCGCATGTTGTGCCGCAACGGTTCCGCGGGGAAAACTGGCGCTGCGGCAGGACTGTTTATTGCTATTCATTTTGTTCTTTTTTTGTTCATTGCCCGGAAACGGCCTTTGCCGGCATGGAACCGGCGGTGACATCAGACCGCTCCCGGACACAGACATCCTTGCCCTGCCCTTGGGGCGGGAGCAACACGCCTGATACGTCCGGGAACAAGGAATATTCCGCCAGAGACAAACGCCGGAATTTCCGCCGCGGATAACAAATACCCTGTTGAAAACGGAACCGGTTCATGCTAGTCTCTTCCCTGCTATGGCAAAACCGGCTCTGGGGAAAGGCTTTGACGCCCTTATCAATCAAAATTTGTCTCGTGAATCCTTGGCGGCTCCCCAGGCGGGAGACGTTGTGCATCAGCTATCCCATGCCGCCATTATTCCCAGCTCCCTGCAGCCGCGCGCCATTTTCACGCCGGAACAACTGGCGGAACTTGTAGATTCCATCAAGGAACACGGCATCATCCAGCCTTTAATCGTCCGTGAAACGCAAAACGGCAAATATGAACTGATTGCCGGGGAAAGGCGCTGGAGAGCCTCCGGCATCCTGGGGCTGTCCACCGTGCCCGCCATCATCCGGGAAGCTTCCGACAAGGACGTGCTGGAATTGGCCCTGATTGAAAACCTCCAGCGGGAAAACCTCAGCCCGCTGGAAGAAGCCGCCGGCTATATGCGCCTGAAAACGGAGTTCCGCATGAAACAGGGAGACATCGCCAAGCGCGTAGGCAAATCCCGCGCCGCCGTAGCCAACAGCATGCGGCTGCTCGACCTGCCGCAGCCGGTTCAGGACATGCTGGGCAATACCTTTATCAGCGTAGGGCATGCCAAGGTACTTCTCTCCCTCAAAAACAAGGACCAGCAAATCCAGCTCGGGCGCGACATCGTCAACAAGGGCTACACCGTCCGCCAGACGGAAAAGGCCATTCAGAAGATGCTCAACCCGCCGGATCCGGCTCCCGCTAAAAAGCCGTCCTCCCCTCAGTACAAGAAAATTTCCGGCATCCTCGCCAAACAATTCGGAACTCCGGTGAACATCTCCGGCCAGGGAAGCCGGGGCTCCATCGAAATCACCTTCTCCAGCAAAGCGGAATTCATCCGCATCCTTGAGCTTCTGGGCCAGGATGAATGGCCCGATTCCAAGTAAACTTCCTCCCCCCTTTTCCATGACGCCCCGCATCGGACTTCTCCTGTTCACGGCCCTGCTGATGCAGTGCGAAAACCCCGTGGAAACGCCCCTGCCCGGTGTGGAAACCGTTCCCGCGCAAATCCGGCAGACGGACTGTTTCAATGGAGGAAACGCTCTGTTCCACGCCGCGCGGATAACGGAAATGGGGAACCGCGCTTCAGGCACTCCCGGTTACCGCAGGCAGATGGACTACCTGAAGGAGGAACTGACCAAATACGGCTGGACCTGCCGGGAACAGGATTTTGAAAAGGAAACGCCCCAGGGCCCCGTCCGTTTCGTCAACCTGAGGGCTCGTTTTGGCAAGGCTCCAAATTTCCTGGATCCGGTTCGAGGCCTGCTGACCTGCCATATTGACACCAAGCGGGGCATTGACGGATTCACCGGAGCCAATGACGGAGCATCGGGAGCTGCGGCCATTCTGGAGACAGCCCGCATTCTGTCCGGAGACCCCGCACGCGCCAGAAATTTGGAGCTTGTGTTTTTTGACGGGGAAGAAAGTTTTGCGGAACATATGGACAGCGACGACGGCCTGTACGGCTCCAGGCATTACGCATCCTCCATGCAACAACCGCTCCCCAAATGGATAATCAATCTGGACATGGTGGGGCGGCAGGGTAAAAAGATACGCATCCCGGCCATGACGCCCCAATCCATGTACCGGGTTTATTCCCGCGCTATCCGTGAACTGGGTTATTCCCCGGAAGAATGGGGAGTATCCGGCTATGCCATCCTGGATGACCACGTTCCTTTCATGGAGCGCGGCGTGGACACGCTGAACCTGATTGACGACTTCCAGGACGGCAACTGGTGGCACACCTCCAAGGATAACATCGGCATTCTGGGCGAAAAATCCTTCCAGCAAACCGGAGAAATGACCCTTCATATCCTCCGGCAACTGCTGCCCGGACCGCCCTCCACCTGACCAGGCAGCTCTGACCCTCCAATTATCCCTGTCCCGCCATGTCCTTCAACTCTCCCTGGCTGCTGTGGGCTCTCTTTGCAGCCTCCGTTCCCATCATCATCCACCTGGTCAACCGGTGGCGGCACCGTTCCGTCCCCTGGGCGGCCATGGAATTCCTTCTCCGTGCGGCCAGGGAAACACGTGGAACGAAAAAACTGCTGCACTATCTGATTCTGGCGCTGCGCGTGATGGCCGTGGCGGCACTGGTAACGGCCTTTGCGCGGCCCCTGCTCGGAAGCTTCTTCGGCTGGGGAAGCTCCGGATTGAATGAAGTCCTGCTGGTTCTGGATCGTTCCGCCTCCATGGATGCCCATCCGGACAAAACCAGCTCCCTTCGGGATGCCATCCCCCCTCTGGTGGAATCCACTTTCGCGCAGCTCGGCCACTGCCGCCTTTCCCTGCTTGATTCCGCCACTGGAACCGTTACCCAGATTCCCGCTCCGGAAGCCCTGGCGGACCTGACTGTAAGCAAGACAACGGATGGAGGCGCAGATATTCCGGCACTTCTGCAAAAAGCCATCCCGTACCTGGAAGAATCCGGCGCAGGAAAGACGGAAATCTGGATTGCCTCGGACATGCAGGCCTCTTCCTGGAAGCCAGACTCCCCTCTCTGGCCCGGTGTGCGCCAGAGGCTGGCCGCCCTTCCCCTGCCCCCTTCCATCCGCATCATGGCCCTCCGCGACAGGCCGGAAAGCAACCGCGGCATCAGAGTCCGGCAGGCTCAGGTAAATAACGGGAAACTGGTGCTGGATCTGGAAGTGCTGCGGCAGGGGTTCAATCCCAACCAGCCGGAGGACGTGCCGGTGCAGCTTTCCGTGGATAACGCCTCCACCGCTGCCACGCTGCAACTGGCAGGGGAAAACACCTCCATCCGGAAAGAAATCCCCCTGCCGCAGGGCAAGGAATCCGGCTTCGGCTTCGTTGCGCTTCCTCATGACGACTTCATCAGGGATGACATTTCCTTCTTCACCTTCGCCCCCAGGCCTCTCGCCAACATCCTGATTTTCGGTCCTTCGGGAGAAGTGGGGAAAACCCTTTCCCTGATGTCCGCCCCTCCCGGCCTGGCCAGCAGGAAAGCCACGATGCCCGGCAATACGCGGGAAGCTCAGGCTAATCTGGCCTCCCAGTCCATGGTCGTTTGGTACGGGCCGCCACCGCGCGCGGAAATGGGGAAAAAACTCCAGACATACATTGAAGAAGGAGGAATAGCCCTTTTCCTGCCTGACGACACGGAACACGGAACACGGCATTCCTTCCTGGGCGTTTCCTGGGGCGCAACGGAGACGGCTCCGTCCGAACAATACTACCGTCTGGAAACGTGGGACCGGCAAAGGGGATTCCTCCGCGACGGTTCCGATCAGACACCCATCCCCGCCAACCGTCTCCGCGCCGTGCGCAGGAAACCCCTGCTGGGCAAATACCGCACTCTGGCCTCCTGGGATGACGGTTCCTGTGCCCTGGCCCAGGTCAGGGCCGGAACGGGGTCCGCTCTGTTCCTGGGAACGCTGCCCAGATATTCCTGGTCCAACCTGGCGGACGGCCACCTGCTGCTCCCCCTGCTCCAGCGTATGGCGGACCGGGGGGCGGAACGCTTTTCCACCTCCATTTCCCTACGGGTGAATGACGCCTCCCTGCCGCAATCCGCCACGGATACCCCCGTGCGCCTGGATAATGCCCAGGGAAGCCACCCCTCCGGTTCTCCGGCTGATACGGCGGGCGTGTACCGACTGGGAGGACAGACCTACGCCGTGAACCGTCCCTGGCCGGAAGACATGCCTGACCAGATTACGGATGAAAAACTCCACCTCCTTCTGCCGGAAGCTTCCATCAGTTCCATGCAGAGTGCAGAGGAAGCCCCCACCCTGGTGCAGGAAGCATGGAAGCTCTTCCTGTTCTTCGCCCTCGCCTGCCTGCTGATGGAAGCCCTCCTGTGCCTGCCCGGCCAGACGGCCAAACTCCCCTCCCCCACCACCCGTCCATGAACCTGAGCCTTCAACCTACTGCGTCAAGCGTCATCCTGACCGTCCTGGTTATGGCGGCCGGCATCTGGATGAGCTATATCGCCTGCAAGCGCAACCGCCGGCCGCTGACATTCAAACTGGAAATTCTTCGCCTGGCAATCCTTGGCTTCATCTGCTTCCTGCTCTTCCAGCCGGAATGGCTCATCACCTCCTCCCCGCAGGAAAAACCCAAGGTTTCCATTCTGGAGGACCGCTCCGGCTCCATGGAAACGCAGGATGTGGAAATCTCCCCCCAGCATGTCGTCACACGCACGGCCTACGTGCAGGAACTGCTCAAGGGCAACAGTACGGAATCCCTCAAAGACACGCATGTAGTGGAATACGCCTCCTTCGGCGCGCCACCTGCGCCGGACTCTCCGGATTATGCCATGGCCGGCACAGACCTGGCCAAACCGCTGGAGGATGCCATGCAATCCTCCGACAACCTCCGGGCGGTCATCATGTTCACGGACGGCAGCCACAACGCCTCATCCTCCGTGCTGACGCAGGCCCAGCGCATGCGCACCAGGGGAATCCCCCTGTTCATCATTTCCGCAGGCAGCCCGTATCCCCTCCCGGACCTGGCCCTTCAGGACGTGAAAGCCCCCACTTACGGCATCATCGGGGAAACGGTGCAAATACCCTTTACCATTAAAAGCACGCTGGGCAAGGAAACGCGCGCCACGCTCACCATGATTTCCAGGGACACAGGGAAAACCGTCACCCGCACGGTCACCATTCCGGCCCAGGGAGAGGTATCCGACGCCGTTCTGTGGAAAATAGAAAAAGAAGGGGCGGAAACGCTGGAACTCAAACTCCCCGCCCAGCCCCAGGAACGGATGCACAATAATAACGCCTCTTCCTTCAGCATCTCCGGCAGGAGGGAATCCATCAAAGCACTGGTCATCGATACACTGCCGCGCTGGGAATACCGCTTCATCCGGAACGCCCTGTACCGGGATCCCGGCGTGAACGTGCACACCCTGCTCTTTCATCCGGAACTGGAAGAAATGGGGGAAGGCCCCGGATACCTGGTCAAATTCCCGGACAGAATGGAAGACCTGGCCCGGTATGACGTCATCTTCATCGGCGATGTGGGGCTGGGCTCCAAAGGGCTGACGGAAGAACAGGCCTCCCTGCTCAAAGGCATGGTAAAAAACCAGGCCAGCGGCATCGTCTTCCTCCCCGGCTACCAGGGCAGGCAAATGGAACTCCTGAAATCGGAACTGGGGGACCTGATGCCCGTTACATTTCTCAACACCAAACCGGAGGGGACAACCCAACCTTCCCCATCACCCCTTATCCTGACGCCGGAAGGCCGCGGCTCCCTGCTTACCATGCTGGCGGATACGGAGGGCGAAAACGAAGAAGTATGGCGCAATCTGCCGGGCTTCAACTGGTACGCCCCCGTGGAACGGACCAAAGCGGGAAGCACTGTCCTGGCCGTGCATGCGGCGGATAAGAATGCCTATGGCCGCATTCCCCTTATTGTCACCCAGTCCTGCGGCAACGGGAAAGTCCTCTTCATGGGAACGGATTCCGCCTGGCGATGGAGGCGCGGAGTAGAAGATAAATACCATTACCGTTTCTGGAGCCAGGTGGCCCGCTGGATGAGTTACCAGCGCAACATGGCCGCAGGAGAAAGAATCCGTCTGATTCCCACCCCGGAACGGCCCCGGCCGGGAGACACGCTGACCGTCACCGCCATGGTCTCCGACAAACTGGGGGCCCCTCTCCAGAATGGAGAGGTTTTTCTGGACATTACAACTCCGGAAGGAAGCTCCAGCCGCGTGCAAATGGACACGATGAACCATACATGGGGCTCCTTTACCGCCTCCGTCAAAATCAACCGTCCCGGCACCTGGAAGCTCACAGCTTCATCCTCTGCGGAACCGGATAAATCCGTTACGCTTCCCATCATCACCATGAGTGAAACGCTGGAAAAAATCGGCAGCCCCGTCAATACCGCGCTCATGGAGGAAATGGCCTCCATCACACGCGGGCGCATGGTAAAAGCTGAGGAAATACAGCGGCTCATTAAGGAAATCAGGGATCTCCCGGTGCCGCCGCCCATGGAAACGCGCATCCTGCTCTGGTGCAGCCCGTATACGCTCTCCATCCTCATCCTTCTGCTTACCCTGTTCTGGATAGGGAGAAAACTCAACGGCACCATTTGAGACGCAGGTTTCCCACACCTCCCCGGCAGGAGTTTTTCTTCCCTCCCTTCCCGTTATTTTTCCGCGGACTTCCCGTCCGCGGCAGCAGAAGCCGGCTGAGAAAATCTCAGCCTCAATCCCATTTTTTTCCAGGCCGCGGCCATTTCCCCCTGTACATCCTCCGGAGTCTTCCCATCCAGCAAAACAGCACGCGCCTTCCCGCCGCCCTCCGCATCACGAACCCTCAAATAGCTTCTGAGGCGCTCCGCCTTTCCGTTCCCTTCCAGGTGGCTCCAGTAAACCATCCACAACAAATCGGCCCAATACTGAAGCGTTCCTCCCCTGGAGGAAACGCCATGCTCCGCGGCGGAATGTGCTGAATCCCTGGACAGCATGTCCGCCAGGGCCGGCAGAGTTTCTCTGCCCGTGCGGACGGCGCGCGGAACCATTGCGGCCAGCCTTTCCGGAATCTTCCGGAATACAGGCGCTTCCTTCTCCATGGGAAGAAAAGCCATGTACGCGGAAAAGCCGTCCACCAGCCAGTGCTCCCAATCCATGGACTGCGCCGCCCAGTGCGTGACGGCAAAGCGCGGATCCAGTTCCGGCTTCAGCAGCTTTCCCTTCTTATTCCGCAACAGCAGAGCCGTGAAACTGGTAGGGGAAAACTTGAGATGCCCGTTCCGCAGGCCCGGAGCCCTGTTGAAATCCTCTTCCTGGAAACATACCCTCACCAGATACTTGCGGGAAGGCCGGCGGGCCACCGCCAGATTCAACGGAACAGCTGCCAGGGCAGACAGAATGGTTTCAAAACGCCGGGCAAGGATCATACGCTCCGCTTCCGGCAGCTTTCCGGGAGACTCCATGATGAAATGATCCGTTTCATACACGCTCAATTCCTCCGTCTCCTGTATGGTTTTTACCAGCAGGAAACCGGGAACGGCCACCCTCTCCGGCCAGGGAGCATCCCAATTCGGCTCCAGAGGAACGTATCGGCTGCCGGAATCTCCCTGCGCAGGAGGGTTCTCCGCCCCTGCATCCGTATCCGGAAGCGTCCCGTCAGACTTTGCCCATTCCAGAATATATTCCTGATCGGCTCCGGAAAAAATATTCCGGGGAACAGCCACCACGCGCCCGTCCTGAAGCTTCAAATCCACCTCCGCATCACGGACGGCCACCAGCACGGCTACGACGGTAGCGCCCCGGTCATTCGTCCAAATACGCGCCCGGGCGCTTCCAGCCAGGCTCAGACCCGCCAATACGGACAGTATCTTTACAGGTACGGTCATAGGGTTCCCTTTGCCCGCACAAGCTATCACATTGTCCCGCAGACGCAACCCTTTTTCCATCCCCCTCTCTTCCGGAACCTGTTCCTTGAAAAGAATATGAGAAAGGAATCCTCCGCAGCCTGTCCCCCGGAGGGGTTGACACGCTCCGGCAAAACCCATAATCTTAGGGAAGGAAGGAAAAGAAAGCATGCATATCAGTCCCCTCAGAAAAAATATTCCGTTGACTGTCGTCACCCTGGCGGCCCTGGGCATCATGTTCTTCCTGTTCTTCATGCATCCCGCCTCTACGGAAGAATCACTGGAATTCTATGCGCCGGACGGCAACATCGCAGGCTCCTTCCGGGTGGAAATCACGCATGCGCCTTCCAACCCCGCCTATACGGAAGTAACAATCATCCCGGAAGACATGGAATCCTTCCAGCGGTTTTTGACCCAGTTCCGCCATACACCCGTTACCGCAAAAATTCCCTCCTGCGGCAGCCACATCATTATTCCGGGCCGGGACATGCAATACGACGGCGTCCTGCGCCTGACCGGACATTGAGAAGGCGGGCAGACAAAGGCCCTCTTAAAGTTGTTCCCCTTTTCCCACATCCTTCGCCCACTTCCGGGCCAGGAAGGAGCAGACCATTAACTGGAGCTGGTGGAACACCATGATGGGAATCACCAGCAGTCCGATGGGGGCTCCGGCAAAAATCACGTTCATCATCGGAATGCCGGTAGCCAGGCTCTTTTTGGAGCCGCAGAAAATAATCGCAATGCGGTCCTCGCGGGAAAAATGAAGCCTGCGGGAAAGGAAAGCCGTCAGCCACAGGGCCGCGGCCAGAAGGAGGCCGCAAAAAGCCAGGACCTCCACCAGGGAAAGCCAGGGCAGATTTTTCCATACGCCGTTAATCATCGCATGGCTGAACGCCGTGTAAATAACCAGCCAGATGGTGCTGTGGTCTGTCCAGGAAGTAAGGTTCCGGTGCGCGACCACCCATTTGCCGATCCAGCGCTGGGCGAACTGGCCGGCCACAAAAGGCACCAGAATAATATAGCAGATGTTCAGGAAAGTGGAAAAATCCACGCCTCCTTCCCCTCC
>ENA-OXQX01000399-OXQX01000399.1-human-gut-metagenome-genome-assembly--contig:-NODE-399-length-14364-cov-5.02166_pt1 | contig 14364 bp, 6 predicted proteins | sample MGYA00249586_ERZ652571 | MGnify/ENA primary metagenome ERZ652571 (study PRJEB26925, sample SAMN05826702) | human gut metagenome | biome: ENVO:2100002; feature: ENVO:00000062; material: ENVO:00002003...
CGTAGACGCCGTCCACCGTGACAGAGGGAATGCTGCTCTCATACTGAGCCAGCGTACTCAGCCAGAACTGCATCTGCTCTACTTTGCTGCCGGTGGAGCCCTGTTTGAGGACGCTGCTGCCGAAGTTCCATGAGCCGTCCGAGAGGGTGCCGCTGAAGGTCTCGCCTTCACTGGTCAGCTCGGCGAGGTCCTTCACCGAGACATAGATATAGCTGATCTTATACCAGGTGCTGCGGCCCACCACGCCGTCGGCGGTGAGATTGAACTGCTTCTGGAACTTTTTGACCGTCTCGGTCATCTTGCGGCCGAAGATGCCGTCCACCGTCAGCAGGCCGAGGAAGGGATAGTCTTTGGTGATGCGGTTGAGCTGCCGCTGCAGGGTGAACACCGCCGCTCCGGTGCTGCCCTGCCGCAGAGGGCTCCCGGGGTAGCTCTGGGGGATGGACTGGATGTTGTTGGTGCGGATGATCTCGATGTTGCTGCCGTAGTAGTATTTGAGGATGCTCAGTGCGCTGCGGCCCTGATTGGCCAGCGTGACGGTCCCCCACTGCTTGAGGCCGGGGCAGGTGACGGATTTGCCGTCGCAATATTCAGCGTAGTAGGGGTTCACGGTGCCGGTCTTGCGGATATAGGTGTTGAAGATGTCGTCCGTCAGCCGCACCATGACATCGAACACCGTCCGGCCATGGACGTAGTATTGGTCGTAGCTGGTGGAGTTGGTGATGTTGAAAGTGTAGCCCTTGCTGGGGTACCACTCGGTGTAGATGCGGTTGAGAGCCAGCGAGATCTGGCAGTGGATGTTGGCCCGCAGGGCCTGCTCGGGCCACGGGGAGCAAAATAACCCAACAGACCAAAGCTGCCTTTTTGTCAAGGGATAATAATAGAAAATAAGCAGGATTCACAAGCATGAACCCTTGAAATGCTTCTGTTATAATGTTACATATACATACTGTATGCGTTGGTATATATACTGTTCAAAAAAGCTGCATCGACTGGCGCAAAGAAATCGGACACGCGCTGCTTTTATGAATCAACATATGAAATTTTATTGAAAATCCATCATGGCGGTGGTAAAATAATCCTATAGTTCTGTCATGCTGTATCGATGCCTTTTTGTGGTATTCGGGAGTGCAGAACGGCAGCTGCCCAAGAGTTGTGAGGAGAACGATTTGATGAACAAAAGAACATTGCGCCGCCTTCTTTCTGCGTTTGCGGCATTGGTGATAGGTCTATCTGTGCTGACCGGCTGCGGAACAAAAACCGCCGAAAATGTGGAAAAGCAGGAGGATGCTCAGACCATTCAGGTGTATCTGTGGACGAATAACCTGTACGAAACCTATGCGCCTTATATCCAGTCCCAGCTGCCGGATGTAAATATTGAATTCATCGTGGGCAACAACGATTTGGATTTTTACAAGTTTTTGCAGGAGAACGGCGGTCTGCCGGATATCATCACCTGCTGCCGCTTCTCGCTGCACGATGCGGCTCCCTTGAAGGACAGCCTGATGAACCTTGCCTTGACCAACGAAGCGGGCGCTGTGTACAACACCTACCTCAACAGCTTCAAAAACGAGGACGGCAGCGTGAACTGGCTGCCGGTCTGCGCGGATGCCCACGGCTTTGTGGTCAACCGCGGCCTTTTTGAGCAGTACGGTATCCCCCTGCCCACCGATTACGAGAGCTTCATTTCGGCCTGTCAGGCGTTTGAGAAGGTGGGCATCCGCGGCTTTACCGCCGATTACACCTACGACTACACCTGCATGGAAACGCTGCAGGGGCTTTCCGCTGCCGAGCTTACCACGACTGATGGGCGCAAGTGGCGCACTGCTTACAGCGACCCTGCCAGCACCGCACGGGTGGGTCTGGACGACACCGTGTGGCCGGGGGCGTTTGAGCGGATGGCGCAGTTCATTCAGGATACCCACCTCACGGCAGACGATCTTGCGTTGAATTATGACGATGTGATCGGGATGTTCCGGAACGGAGAAGTTGCCATGTACTTTGGCAGCTCTGCCGGTGTCAAGATGTTTCGGGATGAGGGCATCGACACGATATTTATGCCCTTCTTCAGCCAGAACGGCGAAAAGTGGATCATGACCACTCCGTATTTCCAGATCGCTCTGAACCGTGACCTCGAGCAGGACACCGCGCGCCGCGAAAAAGCCATGAAGGTGCTGAACGTCATGCTCTCCGAGGAGGCGCAGAGCCGCATCGTTGCCGACGGGCAGGACCTGCTGAGCTACAGCCAGAACGTCCCTCTGCGCCTGACCGAGTACATGAAGGACGTGCGCGATGTGGTGGAAGAAAACCATATGTATATCCGCATCGCCTCCAACGATTTCTTTGCCGTCTCCAAGGACGTTGTCTCCAAAATGATCGCGGGCGAGTACACGGCACAGCAGGCTTATCGCGCGTTCAATGCCCAGCTTCTTGCCGAAGAAACGCCTGCCGATGACGAGATCGTGCTGACCTCCGGGAAGAGCTGCTCCAATGTCTTCCACGCAAACGGCGGCAGCGCCTCCTTCTCCGTTATGGCGAACACGCTGCGGGGCGTTTATGGCACCGATGTGCTGCTTGCCACCGCAAACAGCTTTACCGGCAGTGTGCTGCAGGCAGATTATAACAAGAAAATGGCCGCTTCCATGATCATGCCCAACGGTCTGATGTCCCGCCAGCGCACTATGACCGGCGCAGAGCTGAAGGAGACCGTCCGCGCCTTTGTGGAGGGCTGCGAGGGAGGGTTTGTGCCCTTCAACCGCGGTTCTCTGCCGGTGGTCAGCGGCATTGCCGTGGAGGTCAAAGAGGCAGGCGGCAGCTATACCCTGACCGGCATCACCCGGAACGGACAGCCGCTGGGGGACGACGACACCGTTACCGTGACCTGTCTGGCAGCGGAAAATCAGATGGAAGCGCTGCTTGCGAGCGAAAGCGGCAGGTCTTTGGACGGAGATACATGGGTAAAAAACAGATGGCGCGATCATCTCTCCGGCGGCGGCGCAGCGCTTGCAGAGCCTGAAAACTACATGACACTGAGGTAAGCGGGATGGAAGACGAAAAGCACGAATCCAAACGAAACTGTCATCCCCGGCAAAAATGGCTCCCTGTTGCGGCGATCCTTCTTCTGGTCTTGCTGATAGCAGGTTTTAGCGTTCGGTACATCTCATTTGTGTCCCAGACCATCTATCAGGAAAGCACCTCGCATCTGGAAGAGGTGCTGCATAAATCCAATAATATGCTGAAAGAGATGGTACGCAAGAACCTGACCTATCTTCATCTGTACAACGGCTTTCTGGAAACTACCTCGGATGAGGCCGAAATACAGGCGTATATCGGGGCGGCACAGCAGGAGGCTGGGTTTGCCGAATTCTACTTTCTTACCTATGACGGCAACTACATGACCGTGACCGGGGAGACCGGCTATCTTGGCCTGCAGACCAATCTGGACGAAAGGCTCGCTCACGATGAGGATGTCGTCGTGAACACGGCGCTGCCCGGCAAGCCCCAGATGCTTGCGTTCATCTGTCCCGAAACGCAGGGCAGCTACCGGGGCTTTGCCTACGATGCCGTTGCCATCTCTTATTATAATGATGCGGTGCTTAGATTGCTGGACAGCTCTGCCTTTGAGGGCAATGCCAGCAACTATGTCATCTACTCGGATGGGCGGGTGGTCATCGACAATTCTGTAAACCGCAAGGAGACCATTTATAATTTCATTGCGATGCTGCGCGACCATTCCGATCTTTCCGAGGCGCAGATCCTGGATCTGTCCAATGCCTTTGCACAGGGCAGCAGCGGAAACCTGAGGGTCAAACTGGGCGACGTCAGCTATTATCTGGTTTACGAGGGTACTGCTGTCCAGAGCTGGACGATGGTGGGGCTTGTCCCGGTCAAAATCGTCAATGCCAATCTGGATAAGCTGTGGTTCCATACAGTGCAGATCGCAGCGGGCATCGCCGCAGGTCTTGCGGTGCTGGCCATTCTGCTCATTGTGCGCAGAAGCCATACAACCCTGCGCCGGAAGAATACCGAGATCTCGTACCGGGACGAGCTGTTCCAGAAGCTTTCGCGTAACGTGGATGATGTTTTCCTGATGGTGGACGCAGAGACCTCCAAGGCGGATTATGTCAGCCCGAACATTGAGCGGCTGCTGGGCATCCCGTGGAGAGAAGTCCGGCAAAATGCCTTCGCGCTGGACAAGCTGGGCGCCCCGGAGCAGGGCGAAAGCCTTCTGGATGGGCTTCTCAGCGGGCAGCAGCGGGAATGGGATCTCGAGTTTGAGCATCTGGAAACCAAAGAGCGCCGCTGGTTCCATAACATCGCCATAGGCAGCGAGGTGGAGGGCAGGACCAAATACATCCTTGTCATGTCCGACCGCACCGCCGACAAACAGGTGAATCAGGCGCTTTCGGATGCCGTTGCCGCCGCCGAGACTGCCAACCGCGCCAAGAGCACCTTCCTTTCCAATATGTCCCACGACATCCGCACCCCCATGAACGCCATCATCGGCTTTACCACACTGGCGATCAGCAATATCGACGACAAGGAGCGGGTGAAGGATTATCTGGCCAAAACCCTTGCTTCCAGCAGCCATCTGCTCTCCCTCATCAATGATGTGCTGGATATGAGCCGCATCGAAAGCGGAAAGCTCCATCTGGAAGAGGTGGAAGTCAACCTTTCGGATGTGCTGCACGATCTGAAAACCATCGTCAGCGGGCAGATCTACGCAAAACAGCTGGAGCTTTATATGGACGCGATGGATGTGACCGACGAGGATGTCTACTGCGATAAGACCCGGCTGAACCAGATCCTGCTGAACCTGCTGTCCAACGCCATCAAGTTTACCCCGGCGGGCGGTACGGTCTCGGTGCGGGTGCGCCAGCTTGCCGGGCAGGTGCGCGGCTGCGGGCAGTACGAGTTCCGCATCAAGGATAACGGCATCGGCATGAGCCCGGAATTTGCCAAAAAAATCTTTGAGCCGTTTGAGCGGGAGCGCACCTCCACGGTCAGCCGTATCCAAGGCACCGGCCTTGGCATGGCCATCACCAAAAACATCGTGGATATGATGGGCGGCACCATCGAGGTGCAGACAGCGCAGGGCAAGGGCAGTGAGTTTATCATTCGTGTGCCGCTGCGGGTGCAGGCAGAGCACCGCCCGGTGGAAAAGATCGCTGAACTGGAGGGCCTGAAGGCTCTGGTGGTGGACGACGATTTCAACACCTGCGACAGCGTGACAAAGATGCTGGTCAAGGTGGGAATGCGCGCGGAGTGGACCCTTTCCGGCAAGGAAGCGGTGCTGCGCGCGCGGCAGTCCATCGAGATGAGCGATGTCTACCACGCCTATATCATCGACTGGCGGCTGCCGGATATGAACGGCATCGAGGTCACCCGCCAGATACGCAGCCTGAACGACGATACCCCCATCATCATCCTGACGGCCTACGACTGGTCTGACATTGAGGTGGAGGCAAAGGCCGCCGGTGTGACTGCCTTCTGCTCCAAGCCCATGTTCTTGTCTGACCTGCGCGAGACCCTGATGAGCGCCCTCGGCCAGAAGCTGACAGATGCGTCGCAGGAGCTTCTGCCGGAAAAGAACGCCGACTTCAAGGACAGACACATCCTGCTGGTAGAGGACAACGAGCTGAACCGCGAGATCGCGCAGGAGATCCTGCGCGAGTACGGCTTCCGGGTCGATACGGCGGAAAACGGTGAAGTGGCGGTGGAAAAGGTGAGCACCGCAGCGCCGGGCAGCTATGATCTGGTGCTGATGGATGTGCAGATGCCGGTGATGGACGGCTACACCGCCACCCGGAAGATCCGCGCACTGGATGACCCTGCCCGGGCAAAGCTCCCCATCCTTGCCATGACCGCCAACGCCTTCGACGAGGACCGCCGCAACGCATTGGAAAGCGGCATGAACGGCTTTTTGTCCAAGCCCATCGTGATCGGCGACCTTGTGCAGGAGCTGCGCAAAATTTTGTGAGCCAAACGCCTGTCAGACAGAAAATAAAGAAAGCACCCGCAGCATTCGCTTCCAGAGGTCAAGAGCCTCTGCGAAGCCTGCTGCGGGTGCTTTTGTTTTTGTCGGCTGGCAGCCGTTATGATTTCAGTACATCTGCGAGGACCTGCAGCAGATGCGGAATATCCAGCGGCTTTGCAATGTGGCCGTCCATACCGGCCTTCAATGCATTCTGACGGTCTTCTTCAAAGGCGTTTGCCGTCATTGCAAAGATGGGAATGCCTGCCTTTGCAGCGTCCGGCAGGGCGCGGATCTGCCGCGTTGCCTCGTAACCGTCCATCTTGGGCATCTGGATGTCCATTAAGATCAAATCGTACTGCCCGGGGGCCGCCTGCTTCATCTTCTGGACGGCGATCTCGCCATCCTCAGCAGTGTCTACCGCAAAGCCCGCTTCCTTCAGGATCTCCAGCGCGAGCTCGCGGTTCAAGGCATTGTCCTCCACCAGCAAAAGCTTCTTTCCCTTGAGCTCGGAGGCAGCTGGCTGCGCTGGCTTACAGGCAGGCTCTGCACCGTACGGTTCTACCAGCACTCTGTGCAGTTCGGAAAGGAACAGCGGCTTTTCGCAGAAGGCGGTCACTCCGGCAGCGCGGGCTTCCTCTTCAATATCCGTCCAATCGTAGGCCGTCAGAATGATGATAGGGCAGCTTTTCCCGATCAGCCTGCGGATCTGCCGCACGACCTCGATGCCGTTCATATCGGGGATGAGCCAGTCGATGATGTAGACGCTGAATTCGTCGCCCTGCTCCATGGCGTACCGGGTGCGGATCACCGCTTCCCGGCCGGAGATCGTCCACTCCGGCCGCATCCCGATCTTGGACAGCATGGTGCTGACGCTCAGGCAGGTGTCGGTATCGTCGTCTGCTACCAATGCGCGCAGCCCTTCCAACTGTGGGAGCTGCTTGGGCTCCACCCTTTGTCCGCTGAGTGCGAAGCAGAGATCTACGATGAATTCGCTGCCCTTGCCCGGTTCACTTTCGATCGCGATGGTGCCGCCCATCATATCCACAATGTTCTTGGTGATGGACATGCCCAGGCCGGTACCCTGAATGCCGCTGACGGTGGAGCTTTCCTCCCGGCTGAACGCCTCAAAGATGTGCTTCTGGAACGCTTCGCTCATACCAATGCCATTGTCCTTGATGCGGAACTCATAGCAGCCACGGCCCTTGGGCGCACCGTTCTTCTGGGCAATGCGGATGCTGATCGTACCGCCTGTGGGAGTGAACTTGATGGCGTTGGACAAAATGTTCAGCAGGATCTGGTTCAGCCGCAGCGGGTCGGTGATGATGTCCTCGTTCTCCACGTCCATGGTATCGATGAAAAGCGACAGCCGCTTTGCCGAAACATCGGGTTGGATGATGGAGCGCACATCGTGGACGAGGTCCGGCAGATGCACCGCTTTCTCTTCAATTTTTACCTTTCCGCTCTCGATGCGGCTCATATCCAGCACATCATTGATGAGGGAGAGCAGATGCTGGCTGGAGGTAGAGATCTTTTTCAGGTAGTCCAGCACCTGTTCCTTATTATCAATATGGGTCGCAGCCAGCGAGGTGAAGCCGATGATGGCGTTCATGGGGGTGCGGATATCGTGGCTCATATTGAACAGGAACTCCCGCTTGGCACGGTTTGCCGCACCCTCGTGCTGGAGTGCGATCTCCAGTTTGCGGTTCTGTTCCTCCAGCTGAGCCTGATACTTCTTCTCCTGCTCTTTCTTCTGCTGCTCCATCTCCTGCACGGAGCGTCTGCGCAGCACCCGAAGGACCATTACAAGCAGGATGTAACCGGCCAGCGACATCAAAATCAACGGAAACGATTCACGGAAGACGGATCTTTCATCCGTATACGCATAGAGATCGAAAGACCTTCCGTGGCAGTACATTCCAACATAGCAGCCGGAGCCGTTCCAATCGTGGGTATGGGTCAGCGTTTCGGCAGCCCCGGCTTTGCGGATCTCCCGCACCGGCAGACTGTCCGCAGCATCCTGCCCGATGAGCTCCGGGCGGTTGGAGGCAATGACCTGATTGTTCTGCACGATGAACAATGTGCCGCTGGTCTCAACCGAGTAGCCGTCCAGTACGCTCTGGATGGACAAAGCCGTTCCTTCTACAAATTCTGCCGGGGTATAGCGGTAGGCAAGCAGGATGACCCCTTTGCTTTCTGCCCGGTGTGCCGCAACATCCACGGCAGACCCATCCTCCAGCAGGATCCGCTTCAGGTAGGTCTTTTGCGGGTAAGAGAAAACGTCCAGAACCGCATCATTCTTGAGCTGCGACCCAAACCGGGCATAGCCGATGCCGTTCGTTGTGGATTCGCACAGGAGCGTACCGTCCGGAGACAGAACCGAAATACCTGTGAGCCAGAGCAGCTCTGCCTGCCTGCTCAGGCATTGCGGGTCGGAAAGGCCGAGCGCAGGGTCCTGTGCCAGCTGATGCACCGATACCGCCGTGCGGCGGAGCGTTTTGGCCACAACCGTATCGTTGTACTTTTCAAAGCTGGTGGACTGGGATTTGACAAAATCAAGGATCTGGCAGAAACGAGCCTCCGTTGCACGCAGTGCCTGCCAACTCGAGAAAAAAACGACGCCGGCCATAAAAAGCACGCCGATGATCAGATAGAGCCCCCATCTCCATGTATCTGAGATGGTTTTGTTTTTACGTGCCAATGGTGTCCACCTCCAGATACTGCGAAGCATGTTCAAGATACTTGCCAAGGATCTGCTCCAGTGTGCCGTCTGTGCGCATCTGCGCAAGAACAGCGTTCAGCTGGATGTCCAGCCCGCGGCTGTCGTTTTTGGCAAAGGCGATGCCCAGACCGGTGACCAGCAGCGGTTCTTCGAGGATGCGGAACTCCACGGAATTGTCCTTCATGTATTGCAGGATGGCCGTCTCATGGGCAGCGATGGCATCCACATAGCCGCAGGCCAGCATCGCATACTGCACGCTGCGGTCTTCGGTGCTGAACACCTCGACGGTCTGCGGGATGCGCGGGTCGGAGCCGCTGAGAAAGATCTCCTCCGGCTTGCCGGTGCTCTGCACGGCGATGGTCTTTCCGGCAAGGTCGCCGAGTGTCCGGATGCTGCTGTCGGCATCCACCGCAGCCACCTGACGGCTCACCATGTAGGGTCCCGCCCAGCGGTATACCTCCTCGCGCCCATCCATGGAAAAGCAGCCCCAGATGCAGTCGATGGTACCGCTTTCCACCAGATCTGTTTTTTGCTCCCAATCGATCGGTTCAAACCGGGCAGCATATCCCATGCGGCGGAACGCTTCGGTGGCGATCTCCACGTCGATCCCGGCGGGAACGCCGTCATTGTTCAGATAAATATAGGGCGGATAGGTATCACTTCCCACAATGAGCTGCGGAAGACCGCTGTCCTTCGCATTCGTTCCGCCGCAGGAAGTCAGACTGCCGACGGCAGCAGATGCCGCCAGCAGCGTGCAGCCGCGCAGAAATGCACGGCGTGAGATTCTGTGTTTCATTTGGGCTTTTTGTTCTCCTGTTTTATTGCATTCATTGCTCAGTTGTGCTGCTGTAATTCTTCTTTCAGGTCAGCCTGAATATCTGTCAGGCACTGCAGCAGCAGCGGGTTGAACGCTCCGCACTCGCTGTTCAGGATCATCTGCACGGCTTTTTCGTGGGGGAAGGCTTTTTTGTAGCAGCGTTCGCTGGTCAGTGCATCGTACACATCAGCCAGCGAGACCAGTTGTGCGCTGATGGGGATCTCATCGCCCTTCAGCCCATCCGGGTAGCCGCGCCCATCCCAGCGTTCGTGGTGCCAGCGGGCGATCTCGTAGGCCGTTTGCAGCAGCGGCTGCTCTGCAAAATTATCCAGATCATGCAGCATCTGGGCTCCCAGCATACTGTGGGTCTTCATGACCTCGAATTCCTCCGGGGTCAGTTTGCCGGGCTTGTTGAGGATCTTTTCGTCAATGCCGATTTTTCCGATGTCGTGCAGGGAGGAAGCCAGCGGGATCATATCCTGCTGTTCCGCAGTGATAGAGTATCTGCTGCTGATCTCCAACAGACGGCGGAGCAGCAGCTCGGTGATGATACGGATGTGCCGCACATGGGCGCCGCTTTCGCCGTTGCGGAATTCTACGATATGACTCAGTACACCCACCAGCATATCCGTATTATTTTCACGGGCGCGGATCTGTTCTGAGACCATCTGCACCAGCCGCCGCTGCTTGGCGTACAGCTTGATGGTGTTGGTCACACGGCGGTACACGATACGAGCATCGAAGGGGCGATTGACATAATCACTTGCGCCCAGCTCATAGGAACGCCGGATCGTCGCATCGGAGTCCTCGCTGGAGATCATAATGACCGGGATATCCTCGATGGTGTGGTTGGTATTCATGGCTTTCAGCACTTCAAAGCCGTCCATAACGGGCATATTGATGTCCAGCAGCACCAGTGCAATGTTTCCGGCCTCTGCCTGCAATTTTTCCATGCATTCCCGTCCGTTTTCAGCTTCCAGAATGTGGTAACTATCCCCCAGGATCTCTGTCAGCATCATGCGGTTCATTGCGGAGTCATCCACAAGTAAGATCTGTGGCTTGTTCTGCAAAAGTTTTTCCAAAGCCGCCAGGTTATGCCCCGGAACCTCCACCATGACGGCATTCTTGCGGCCCTTTGCCTGATACATCAGCCGGTCCGCCCGGCGAACCGCATTCTCCATCGGGTCGGTGATGGCCTGCATCGTTCCGCCGATGCTCAGTGAGAGGCGAAAATGCGAATAACCGGGTACAGCAGCCTGCTGCACGGCGGCTCTGATCTGCTCCAGCTTGGCTTGCAGGATGTCGCTCGGAATGCCGGGCAGCACCAGCAGAAATTCATCCCCGCCGTAGCGGATGAGCAGGTCCGACTTCCGGATGCAGGACTGGATAGCGTTTGCCACCGTTTTCAGTGCCATATCTCCGGCGTAATGTCCATAGGTGTCGTTGCAGATCTTGAAATCGTCCACATCCATCAGCGCGATGCCTGCGGGGCCGACGATACGGGATGCGATATCCTCATAGTAGCGGCGGTTGTATGTGCCAGTCAAGACATCGTGGTAAAGTTTTGCACGGTAGCTCTCTGTTGTTTCTTGAAGCTTTTCCTCGGCTTCGGCCTGCATCTTTTCCATGCTGGAGCGCTCGAGCTGCCATTGCAGGCGACCGATCAGCAGAATGTTCGCAGCGATGCCAAGGCCGATCACGATGAGCTTTTGAAAGTTCAAAGAGGTGTAAAGAAAAAAGCTGTGGTCGGTAGAAAAGAAAAACGCGGAGTACAGGAATGCAATGAGGCCGCTTACGATTCCTGCTGCATAGCCGCATTTCACGAGCACAGCAGAAAGAACAACAAAAAGCAGGATATTTGGATTTGGGATATGAAAATTCCAGACGATCAGGCAGGCGCTCAATTGGGCAAGTGCCGATAGCAACACAGGCTGGATTTTATTTGACTGTTGTTCCATACGCAATACCATCCAATACTTTGATTCATCATGATCGCTCTCTCACAAAAAAAGCTGGGCCGCAAATGGGCGGCCATGCCAGGTCGTGGATGTCGGTCATCTGCAAAAACGCGCTTTTCCGCTATTTTTTAATGGGGAGGGGTAACGCGGAAGCGTTTCACCGTCTGTTCCAGAGCTGCAATGTCCACGGGTTTGGAGAGATGTTCGTCCATGCCGGCTTCCTTGCTCTTTTGCATATCCTCAAGGAAGGCGTTGGCGGTCATGGCAAGGATGGGGATGATCCTGCCCAGCGGATTTTCGCCATTGCGGATGCGGCGGGTGGCTTCCAGGCCGTCCATCACCGGCATCTGCACGTCCATCAAAATCATGGCGTACTCGCCGGGCTTGACGCTGGCAAAGGCATCCACGATCTCCTGCCCGTTGGAGCAGACGGTGCAGCTTGCGCCCTTGGATTCCAGCAGCATTTCCAGAATTTCGGCGTTGATGGCGTTATCCTCGGCGCAGAGGAACTTCATGCCGGACAGGGGAGAAGTTTCTTCTGCTTCCTCCGGCAGAGCCTGCACCTTCTGCGCATGGTCCGACTCTGTATCAATGGGAAATTCCAGCACGACCTCAAAGCGGGTACCCCTGCCGGGGGCGCTCTCCACGCTGATGGAACCGCCCATCAGGTCTACGATGCTCTTGGTGATGGCCATGCCAAGGCCGGTGCCCTGCACCTTATTGGTGCCGGATTTTTCCTCGCGGGTAAAGGGGTCAAAAAGGGTCTTTTGGAACGCCTCGCTCATGCCGATGCCGTCATCCTGTACCACAAAGCGGTACCGGGCGAAGTGCTCGTTCCGGGGCAGCTCTTCCGCCTCCAGCCGGATATGCCCGCCCTTGGGCGTATATTTGACCGCGTTGGAGAGGATGTTCATCAGCACCTGATTCAGGCGGTTGGGGTCTGCCAGTACGTTTTCGTGCTGCAGATGGGTGTTTACCGTAAAGGTCTGGCGGCGCTGGCCTGCCTGCTGACGGATGATGCTGTCCAGCTGGCTGACCTGCTGGGGCAGGTTCATTTTTTCCACATTCAGGGTGGTCTTGCCGCTCTCGATGCGGCTCATATCCAGAATATCATTGATGATGCCCAGCAGCAGCTGGCCGGAGCTTTCCAGCTTGCCCAGATGCTCGGCCAGCTTTTCCGGCTGCTGCAGCTCGTTTTTCATCAGGGTGGTAATGCCGATGATGGCGTTCATGGGGGTACGGATGTCGTGGCTCATGTTGGAGAGGAAGTCCGTCTTGGCCTTGCTGGCGCGCTCTGCGGACTGTAACGCCTCTGCGGCAGCATCCTGCGCCTGCCGCAGCTCATCGTTTACCTGCGTCAGATGGATGTTGTATTGTTCCAGACGGAGGTTCGCTTCTTTTTCGGCCCGCAGCTCCTGCTGCTGCTTTTGCCGCAGGAGAAACCAGCCGACGAAAACGGTTATGACCGAGAACACCATCGCAATGACGATGATGATAACCATGACGATGTTGACCAGCTTCTGCGTATTCACGGCCACATATTCTGCCGGAACAAGGAACGCCAGTGTCCACTGGGCGTTTTCCATCTGCTTCAGGGCGTAGAAATACTCAGTCCCATCCAGCACGGCGTTGGAATAACAGGCGCCTGTGCGGGCAAGCCGCTCCTTTGCCCCCGCAAAGGAAGAGCCGTGCAGATAGGACATCCGGGAGAGAACAGTGTATACGTTGTGTCCCTTCAGCAGCTCGGTGTCATTGGCGTTGAACAGCTTGAAGCCATCGTTATCCAGCACATAGACGCTGTTGTTGTTTTCGTAGGCGTCACAGCGGAAATAATCGTTCAGCTGGGTCATGCTCTGGGAGATGCCAAAGTAGCGCAGGGTGATCGCTTTCTCTCCGCTTTGCAGTGTGATGGGGGTGGAGAGCTGTTCCAGAAACACCATCCGGGAGTCGTCCTTGGTCAGCGAGTTGGAAACATAGCTGACCCGCTCCGGTGCGCTTTCCAGATAGTTCATTCCCCGCAGCAGCCCCATGCGGCCATACTCGGTATAATAATGTCCGGCAGTATCCACGGCTACCAGTTCGATCTGTTTTTCATGGTAGTTGGAAAGCTCCGATAGCTTTTTCAGATAGCGGTAGAGGTCGGTATCGGTCTCCAGCGGGCTGTTGTACAAATAATTACACTGCACATCCACCTCGTCCCAGTGGGTGTCGATGACATCTTCCAGACTGCGGAACATCTGGTGGGTGACTTCCTCCATCTGGCTCAGCCGCTCATGGTAGACAAGGTTCTGGATGTAGGTCTGGCTCATGACAAAAAGGGTCAGGAGCGACACGATGATGACAAAGCCAAAGCCGCCAAACAGCCATTTATAGATTTTGTTGTTCACATCCGGTATCTCCTGTCCGTTCTGTTCAGCTCCATGCGGTATCTGCCCGGCTGATGGTGGTGTATGCGCCAAAGAAGGCTTTTGCGGCATCCATGCCCACCACGCCGCTGTCTGTGACCGTGGTCTCCGCAGCCAGCTGGTCGCTCACACCGCAGATGGCCACCTGATAGGTCTTGCCCGCCTCCGGCTGCACCGGGCTTACCAGCACATAGGGGTAGCCCTTGCCGTTGCCGTAGGCATCGTAACCAGAAGCAAGCAGGCCGCTGATCTGCTGCCCGGTCAGGGAAACGGTCTGGATGGTGCGATTCCAGCCGGTGGGCAGAATGACCGAAAGGTCGTAATCCGTAATATCCTTGGCGTACAGCTTGGCCGCTACGCCGTGGTGGTTCTGCTCGGTGGGGTTGCCGGGGATCCATGTGCTCAGCGAGACCAGCGCAAGGTCGCTGCCGGTGGCCTGTGCAAAGCAGCGACCCACCAGCATGGCGCAGTCCTCCTGCGAAAGCTCC
>ENA-OXQX01000428-OXQX01000428.1-human-gut-metagenome-genome-assembly--contig:-NODE-428-length-13689-cov-14.2715_pt1 | contig 13689 bp, 9 predicted proteins | sample MGYA00249586_ERZ652571 | MGnify/ENA primary metagenome ERZ652571 (study PRJEB26925, sample SAMN05826702) | human gut metagenome | biome: ENVO:2100002; feature: ENVO:00000062; material: ENVO:00002003...
ATAATATGATGGCATTTAATTTTGAAATTCTATTCCAAATGATTATGTCTATGACTGATTATATGGCTTTGATGCGATTTTTTATGTGTAATGTATCATTAAATAAGTAAAAAGTAGTATCTTTGTATATTATATGATGAGTTAACATGGCAAAGAATACAATGGGGACTAAGTTGCCCCGAAAATTAGAACAAAAGATGTCCGTTGTGGGAGAACAGATTAAACTGGCTCGCTTGCGCAGGAATCTGAGTGTAGCTCAAGTGGCGGAACGTGCCACCTGTTCTCCGTTGACCGTGTCCCGAATAGAGAAAGGTGTGCCGACAGTGGCAATCGGAATATATTTGCGCGTGTTGTATGCTTTACAGCTTGACGATGATATTCTGTGGTTGGCCAAAGAAGACAAACTAGGGAAAACATCAGGATTTGAGTTTGAAGACAAGGAAAAGAGCTTCGAAAAAGAGATAAAACTCACTTTTTTCTGCATATAAGTCGATAATGACTCTATCAGGATAAAAAATACAGCTTAAAATTTTGTATTATGCCATAAAAACATTATGTTTGCACTGCATAATAATGTGGGATATGAAATTTGTTGATAGAATAGATGAAGCAGCACGACTGAAGGATGCTCTTGCAAGAGAGAAATCCTCGTTAGTTGTGATGTATGGTCGCAGACGATTGGGTAAATCAACGCTTATTAAAAGGGTGTTGTCAGAAAATGATGTATACTTCCTTGCAGACCGTTCGGAAGGTCAACATCAGAGGGCATTACTTGCAAAAGTGATAGCACAGGTGTTTCCTGATTTTGAGAAGTTGTCGTATCCCGATTGGGAGTCGATGTTTCGTGCGGTTAATTATCGAACAGACAAACGTTTTACTTTGTGTTTGGACGAATTTCCGTATCTTGTGGAGCAATCTCCTGAACTGCCGTCTGTATTGCAGAAACTTGTTGATGAGAAACAGTTGAAGTATAATCTGGTGCTTTGTGGTTCATCACAAAATATGATGTATGGGTTGTTTCTTGATTCTACTGCGCCTCTTTATGGTCGTGCTGATGAGATAATGAGACTTACCCCTATACGTTTACCCTATATTCAGGAGGCATTGAACCTTAATGCGATGAACGCTATTGAAGAGTATGCTATATGGGGCGGTGTGCCGCGCTATTGGGAACTGAGGGAAAACAGAATTTCGCTTGATGATGCCATGTGGCATAATATCCTTTCTGTAAATGGGACTCTTTATGAGGAGCCGGTAAAACTGTTTCAGGATGATGTTAAGGATATAGTCAAGACTTCGACAATAATGTCTTATATCGGTACTGGTGCAAACCGTCTTTCCGAAATTGCTGCACGATGCAATGAACCTGCAACTAATCTGTCGCGTCCATTGAAGAAACTTGTTGATCTCGGTTTTTTGGAAAAAGATGTTCCGTTCGGGATTGATGAAAAGAATGCGAAAAAGAGCCTCTACAAGATTGCCGATCCGTTTATGGCATTCTACTATCAGTTTGTTGTCCCTAATCGTTCGTTCATTGAACTTGGTCGTCGCTTACCCATAGAACAGGCTTTGACTGCTCATTTCTCTGAGTATGTGAGTATGCAATGGGAAAAACTGTGTCGGGATGCCGTAACAGGAAATCTTGTTAATGGAGTAGTTTATGGCAAAGCAAAACGCTGGTGGGGCTCTGTTCTCAATGAGGATAAGAAGCCGGAACAAGTTGAATTTGACGTGATGGCTGAATCGCTCGATAAAAAGTATCTGTTGGTCGGAGAATGTAAATGGACAACAGGGGAGAATGGCAAACAGCTAACTGCTGAGCTTCTCCGCAAAGCTAATCTGTTGCCGTTTGCTAAGAACTACACTATCGTTCCTGTACTGTTCCTTAAGAACGCTCCGAAAGATGATGCTGGGAATGCAATGTTGTCGGAAAATGTTGTAGAGTTAATGAAGTAAAGAGATATCAAATTTACGATTTGACAGAGTTATTAGATGGCAAAAAAAACAATAAATAAAGAGCTTACAGGTGCACAGGACTTATACAATTTCTTGTTTGAGGCCTGTAATATAATACGCGGTCCTGTAAGCCAAGATAATTTTAAGGATTATATCACGCCTTTACTTTATTACAAGCGGATATCTGATGTTTATGATGAAGAAACAGAAGAAGCTTTAATATCAAGTGGTGGTGATAAGGAGTATGCATCTCTGCCAGAACAACATCGTTTTGTTATTCCTGATGGTTGTCATTGGCAAGAAGTCCGAGAGCGTACAGAAAATCTTGGAGCTGCCATAGTCGGTGCTATGAGGCAGATAGAGATAGCAAACCCAGATACATTGTATGGGGTGCTATCTATGTTTTCATCTCAGAAATGGACTAACAAAGCAATACTCAATGATAGCAAGATTCGTGACCTGATAGAACATCTATCAAAACGAAAACTTGGTAATAAGGATTACCCTGCGGACTTAATGGGTGATGCTTATGAAATATTATTGAAGAAGTTTGCCGATGATAGTAAGGCTCAAGCTGGAGAGTTTTATACTCCTCGTTCTGTTGTGAGATTATTAGTGCATATTCTCGATCCGCAACCGGGGGAAACTGTATATGATCCTGCTTGTGGTAGTGGAGGAATGCTTATCGAAGCTATACGATATATGCACGATGATTCTCTTTGCTGCGGAAGTATATTCGGACAGGAAAAGAATGTCGTGAATGCGGCCATTGCTAAAATGAATCTATTCCTGCATGGTGCATCTGATTTTAATGTAATGCAAGGCGACACATTGAGAGACCCAAAAATTCTTCAAGGTGGTAATATCGCCAAATTCGATTGTGTTATAGCAAACCCCCCATTTTCTCTTGAAAATTGGGGAGCAACGGAATGGAGTTCAGATAAATATAAGCGCAATATCTATGGCACACCGAGTGATAGTTGTGGTGACTATGCGTGGATTCAGCATATGATATGTTCTATGTCTTCCGGCAAGGGGCGTATGGCTGTTGTAATGCCGCAAGGTATTCTGTTTCGTGGAAATCAAGAAGCAGAAATAAGGAAACAATTAGTCGAAAGTGATTTGATAGAAGCCGTTGTTACATTAGGAGATAAATTGTTTTATGGAACTGGACTTTCACCGTGCTTTTTGATAATACGAAGAATGAAACAGGCTCATCATTCCGGACGGATTTTGATGATAGATGGTTCCAAAATTCTAACTCAAAAGAGAGCGCAGAATATTTTAGAAGAGAATGATATAGATAGGTTATATTCACTTTATCAAAATTACTCCGATGAAGAGGACTATTCTCGAATCGTTACATTGCAGGAGATAAGAGATAAAGAGTATAATCTTTCGCCCAATCGCTATGTGGTTTACCACAAGGAGGAAATTCGTCCTTATGCGGAAGTGTTGGCTGAGTTCAAACAAGCATACGCAGATGTGAAGCGATTGGAGAACGAATTTTCATTACTCATTAACGCATAATCAATATGGCAGAAAAAGTAAAACAATATCGTCTTCCTGATGACCCTATTACGCTCGATGAACTTAAAAGTTTCCTTTGGGCGGCTGCCACTCATTTGCGTGGTCAGATTGATGCTGCAGGATATAAAGAGTATATTTTCCCTTTGCTTTTTTTCAAACGCATTTCCGATGTTTATGATGAACAGTTTGAAGGATTTGTGTGTGAAGGAGGAGTTGAGTATGCAGGTATGCAAGTAGAAGATCTCCCCATCCGTATTCCTGATGGTGCGCACTGGAGAGATGTTCGTGAGGTGACGGAAAATGTTGGTAATAAATTAGTCGAAGCATTTATTGCCATTGAGCAAGCCAATCCTGCTAAGGAAATGGATGGTAGAAAAATCGGAGGATTAGAAGGTATTTTCGGACCTAAGGATGGCTGGACCAATAAGGCGAAGATGCCTGATAATATCATTACTTCGTTGATTGAGGATTTTTCTAAATATACGTTGAGCCTAAAGGCTTGTCCTGCCGATGAGATGGGGCAGGCATACGAATACCTTGTTGGAAAGTTTGCCGATGATGCCGGAAATACTGCTCAGGAGTTCTATACGAATAGAACAGTCGTTCAACTTATGGCTGAGATACTGCAGCCACAACCGAATGAAAGCATTTATGACCCAACTTGTGGTTCCGGGGGTATGTTGGTTAAATGTTTAGACTATCTTCGCAACAAAGGTGCAGAGTGGCAGAGTGTACAGGTGTTCGGACAAGAGGTGAATGGCTTGACTTCTTCTATTGCACGAATGAATCTTTATTTGAATGGAGTTGAAGATTTTTCGATTGCATGTGCAGATACGTTGGAGCATCCTGCATTCTTGGATGGCAGCCATCTTCGTAAGTTCGACATTGTTCTGGCAAATCCTCCTTATTCAATCAAAGAATGGAATCGTGAAAAATTCATGAATGATAAGTGGGGACGTAATTTCTTGGGAACGCCTCCGCAAGGAAGAGCTGATTATGCATTTTTTCAACATATTATTGCTTCGATGGATAGAAATACTGGTAGGTGTGCTATATTGTTTCCCCATGGTGTACTATTTCGTGATGAAGAATATGAGTTGCGCAAAAAATTAGTTGAAATAGATATTGTAGATTGCGTAATTGGACTTGGTCCTAATCTATTTTTTAATGCTTCTATGGAGGCTTGTATTATTATCTGCAAAAATAGAAAAGAAGATAGTCATAAAGGTAAAGTTATTTTTATTGACGCAAAAGGAGAGGTATCAAGAAAGAATGCTGAAAGTTATTTAGAAAATACTCACATCCAGAAAATTATTTCTGCTTATGAAAATTTTGAAGATATAGAATATTTTGCAAAAGTTGCTGATATAAATGATATAGATAATAATAAGAGTTTGCTTAGTATACAAAGTTATGTCAAGCAAAAAGGAACAAATGAAATATACATTTTGGATGAATCACTCCCAAAATGGATTGAGGCTTCAAGATCAATGCATATCGAAGTTGCTAATCTTTTAAGTATGCTAAAATATGAGTAGGGTAAAGTTTGGAGATGTCGTTAAAGATGTGAAGATAAATATAGATCGTCTAAATAATCCGTATGAATACTATGTTGCAGGCGATCATATGGATTCGGAGGATTTAACCATACATAGGAAAGGATGTTTTACAACAGATGATGTTGGACCTGCTTTTATTCGTGTATTTAAACCAGGTCAGATTTTGTATGGTTCAAGAAGAACATATCTAAAGAAAATAGCAGTTGCTGATTTTGAAGGAGTATGTGCTAATACTACTTTTGTTTTTGAAACGAAAGATCCTCATGCATTTGAGCAACGTTTGTTGCCGTTCATTATGCTATCAAAGGATTTTACGACTTGGTCGATAGCTAAATCAAAAGGTTCTACAAATCCTTATGTGTTATTTTCTGATTTGGCTGATTTTGAGTTTGAATTACCTCCATTAGAGGAACAAAAAGTTCTTGTTGATAAATTATGGGCAGCCTATCGATTGAAGGAGGCTTATAAGAAACTACTTGTTGCCACTGATGAAATGGTGAAATCGCAATTTATCGAGATGTATTATAATACTCATAATAAGCAAACCCTTGAATCGGTTTGTCCAATCATGAATAAGGGGATAACGCCAAAATATGTTGAATCTTCTTCTGTCTTAGTGATTAATCAAGCATGTATCCATTGGGATGGTCAACGTTTGGGTAATATAAAATACCACAACGAGGAAATCCCAGTTAGGAAGAGAATACTTGAATCAGGAGATGTTCTCTTGAATGCAACTGGAAATGGTACTCTTGGACGATGTTGTGTATTTATTTGTCCTTCAGACAATAATACCTACATAAATGATGGACATGTGATTGCCTTGTCAACAGATAGAGCAGTGATTCTTCCAGAAGTGCTTAATACATACCTTTCTTTAAATGATACGCAAGCAGAAATATACAGGCAATATGTAACTGGTTCTACAAATCAAGTTGATATCGTATTCTCAGATATCAAGAAAATGAAAGTTCCTGTTCCTAGTATGGATGAACAAATCTTGTTTGTTGAGGTCCTCACACAAGCCGATAAATCAAAATTTGGCGACTTCAAATCGCAATTTATCGAGATGTTTGGTAATCCTGTTACGAATACAAAAGGTTGGAAGACTGCTAAGATTAAAGATGTCGCCCCGGAAATGCCTTCTAAAGAGCAACTATCTGGCAAAATCTGGCTATTGAATCTTGATATGATAGAATCAAATACTGGTAGGATAATAGAGAAGGTCTATGAAGATGTTGAGAATGCTTTATCTGTTCAATCCTTTGATGAAGGGAATGTACTATTCTCAAAATTAAGGCCTTATTTAAACAAGGTTGTGATACCAGATGAGCCTGGAATGGCAACGACAGAACTGGTTCCATTACGTCCAGAGCCTAGTAAATTGCATAAAGTATTTTTGAGTCATCTGTTGCGGGGTAATCAGTTCGTTAATTATGCAAATGATATAGCTGGAGGTACTAAAATGCCACGAATGCCGCTCACTGAGTTAAGAAACTTTGATTGTATCTTACCGCCAATGGACAAACAACTTGAATTCGTTTTCATAGCAGAACAGGTCGATAAATCAAAATTTGAGTTGAAGCAGTGTATTGAAAATATCGATAAAGTCATAAAGAGTTTAATAAACGGATAGAATAAGAGAGATACGTTGATAGCTGCGGCTTAATTGGATAACAAATTTATTAATAATATGATAGAGAATCTGATTAATGACATAGAGCAGGCTATGCTGGGAGTTTTAAACAATGAGCAAATGAGTCAATTACGAAAGGTGCTAGATTATGCCTTTCGTGATATCAACGTGTCGTCTAAGAACAATGAAGAGTGCAGTGGTAATAGTGAATTAATAGATAGTTTTTTGTCGGCTAAACGAGTCGAAGGTTGTTCGGATAAGTCGATGCACTATTATCGAAGTACATTAAATAATGCTATCAGGAAAATAGAAAAAAATATTCGCCATATCACTACTGATGACTTGCGTAATTACTTAAATGATTATCAGCAGACAAGCGGTGCTACAAAGGTTACGGTAGACAATATACGTCGCATTTTGTCAAGTTTCTTTTCATGGCTTGAGGATGAGGATTATATTGTGAAGAGTCCGGTACGTCGGATTCATAAAGTAAAAGTCGGAAAAACAGTCAAAGAAACATACTCCGATGAAGCGTTAGAACAAATGCGTGACCATTGCGAAGGTATTCGCGATTTAGCCTTGATTGATTTGTTGGCCTCTACTGGTATGCGTGTCGGGGAGTTGGTCAAACTCAATCGGAACGATATAGACTTTGAAAACCGGGAATGCATCGTTACCGGTAAAGGAGATAAGCAACGTCGAGTTTATTTCGATGCTCGTACAAAGATACATTTACAACGTTATTTGGCAGAACGGATAGATGACAATCCTGCCCTGTTTGTTTCATTATTAGCACCTTACGATCGCTTACAGATAAGTGGTGTGGAAATACGTTTACGTCGTTTGGGGCGTGAATTGAATATTCCTAAGGTGCATCCTCATAAATTTCGCCGTACGTTGGCGACAATGGCGATAGATAAAGGTATGCCTATAGAGCAGGTCCAGCATCTCTTAGGGCATCAAAGTCTTGATACAACATTGCAATATGCTATGGTGAATCAGACAAATGTAAAAATGTCTCACCGTAAATTTATTGGTTAGTATGTCGCAATTTATCGAGATGTTTGGGAATCCTCTTTCTTTAAATCAGAAGAATGAGTTGAAAAGATTAGGAGAATGTTGTATTCTAAATCCAAGACGTCCTAACATTGCTCTTTGCGACACCGATAAAGTCTCTTTTATTCCTATGCCGGCGGTAAGTGAGGATGGATATTTGGTAGATATGACTGACGAAGAATATGGAAAAGTAAAAAAAGGCTTTACATATTTTGAGAATAATGATGTCTTGTTTGCCAAAATTACACCTTGTATGGAGAATGGCAAAGGAGCTATTGTACATGGACTTACAAATGGTATAGGAATGGGATCTACAGAATTTCATGTATTGCGGCCAATTAACGGAATATCTAGTCCCTATTGGCTGTTAGCATTAACACGAATGCCTATATTTCGTGAGCGTGCTGCAAAAAATATGTCTGGAACAGGCGGGCAGAAAAGAGTTAGTGCTTCATATCTGGACCATTTTATGGTTGGATTGCCTGCGATGGAGGAACAAAGGCGTTTTGAAGCAATATATAGACAAGCCGACAAATCAAAATCTGTCATTCAAAAAGCTTTAGTATATTTGAATGACATACAGAGTGACGAATTAGGGAAAATCGCTTAATTATTAAATTGATAACAATAAAAACCATAGATATGTTTAACGAAGACAATACAGTGGAGCAAATGCTCATAGAAGCTGCAACCCAAAGTAGTTGGCAGTATGTAAAGTCACAGGATATACCTCGTAGTTCTGATTCTGTCCTTGTTGAATCATGGCTATTGGAAGCTCTTGTCAGGTTAAATCCAATAACACGTCAACAAGCGGAGCAAGTTATTTATAAACTCCGTGCTGCTATTACTTGTGGAGGTAATTATGATGAATTGGTGACTGCCAATGACCGTTTTCGTACATTATTATTTAATGAAAACACAGAGCCTTTTGGAAAGGATGGTGAATATATACCTATCAGATTCTTTAGCGAAGATGCGGTCGAAGATTATTGTGTAGTGACCAATCAATGGGAGTTTCCACGTAGTTCTGTTGAAGGAGGTAAACGTTTGGATTTGGTTTATCTGATAAATGGAATTCCGGTTTGTGTTGGTGAAGCAAAATCTCCTGTTCGCCCTCAGATAACATGGGCTGACGGAGCCATTGATATGCTGCATTACGAAAAGAGCATTCCAGAAATGTTTGTTCCGAATATATTAACCTTTGCTACAGAAGGTAAAGAACTTCAATATGCCGGCATCTGTGCCCCTGTTGACAAATGGGGACCTTGGTTTAATGATGAAAGTCGTCAGCATGGTACAATAGAGTCGGTTAAAAGTAACGTAATGGGGTTGGTTCAACCAAACCGACTGCTTGATATATATCGTTACTATAGTGTTTTTACAGGAACATCATCAGGCAAAAAAATAAAAATAGTTTGCCGTTATCAACAATATCTAGGTGGTGAAGCTATTGTTCAGCGTGTCTTAAATACATATCGAGAGAAACAAGGTCCGAAGAAAGGTCTTATTTGGCATTTCCAAGGTTCGGGAAAATCATGGTTGATGGTATTTGCTGCCCAAAAATTACGTTTGCAGAACGAATTACATGCTCCCACAGTTGTTATCGTTGATGACCGTATTGATTTGGAAGATCAGATAACGGGCGATTTTACTCGTGCTGATATTCCTAATATAGAATCTGCAAAGACAAAAGATGAGTTAGTTGCATTTTTCAAGCAGGATCAGCGCAAGATTCTGATAACGACAATTTTCAAGTTCGGAGATGTTGATAGTGTACTGAATGAAAGAGATAATATCATTTTATTGGTAGATGAAGCACACCGAACTCAGGAAAAGGATTTAGGACAAAAAATGCGCAATGCATTACCTAATGCATTTTTCTTTGGCCTTACCGGAACGCCTATCAATAAACGAGATAAGAATACTTTTCAATCTTTTGGAGCTGATGAGGATTTAGAGAAAGGTGGATATATTTCAAAATATACTTTCCAAAATTCTGTTGAAGATGGAGCTACGCTTGAATTGAATTTCCAAACAGTGCCGGTAGAGATGCATCTTAACGAAACTCAATTACAAGAAGAATTTGATGAACTGACCGATCAAATATCCGAGGACGAAAAGAACGAATTAGTAAAACGAACTTCTGTTGAAGCATTTTTTACAGCAGAGAAGCGAATTAACGATGTCGCACGTTATATTGTAAATCACTTCAAAGAGTATGTAGAGCCCACTGGAATGAAAGCTCAAGTCGTGGTATATAACCGAGACTGCTGTGTGAAATATAAGAAAGCGATTGATGCTCTTTTGGGTTCGGAAGATGCAACCACTATCGTTATGCATACGGCTGGCGATAAAGCTGATGAGTATAAAGCATACCGTCGTGATAGAGAACAAGAAAGAAAACTTCTTGACCAATTCCGTGATCCATTGTCACCGATTAAAATGGTGATTGTCACTTCAAAGCTGTTGACAGGTTTTGATGCTCCAATTTTGCAATGTATGTATCTTGATAAACCAATGAAGGATCATACGTTGTTACAAGCTATTTGCCGTACGAATAGAAAGTACAATGTTGATAAGAAATGTGGTCTGATTGTAGATTTCGTTGGTGTATTTGATAATGTAGCCAAAAGCCTTGCTTTTGATGAGGAGACGGTAAAAACGGTTGTAAAGAATATTGATGAGATAAAAGTGTTGATACCTCAATTTTTGCAAGAGTGTATTGACTTTTTCCCTGGTGTAGACCGGACAATCGGTGGTTGGGAAGGTTTGCAAGCTGCCCAGCAATGTTTACTTGATGAGTCTACAAAAACGAATTTTGCAAAACATTTTTCACGATTGGCTAAAGCTTGGGAAACAGTAAGCCCGGATGCAATGCTGGCTGCTTATCAGGCGGATTATACTTGGCTGGCTCAGGTATATCAAAGTGTACGTCCTGTTAGTACCGGAGGATCACTCATATGGACTTTATTGGGTGCTAAAACCATTGAAATCATTCATCGTAACATTGATACAATTGATATTGGGACTCCACTTGAGGATCTTGTGGTAGATGGAGATGTAATTGATATGGTGTTGGAGCAAGCCAAAGACAATCCTAAAAAGATATTGGAAGTGGAAAAAATGCTTCGTTTGAGGTTAGGAGAGCATCATGGAGACCCCAATTACAAGGCATTTGCTGAGAAGTTGGATGAACTGCGCCGTCATATGGAGGAAAATCTTATAACTAGTATTGATTTCCTCCGAGGATTGCTCACCCTTGCTAAAGAAGTGCTTGAGGAAGAAAAAAACTCAAATCAACCTCTTGACAAGAGGGAACAAGCTAAAGCTGCTCTTACGGAGTTGTTTGAATCAATTAGAACTGAGGATACTCCTATCATTGTAGAACGTGTAGTTGCTGATATAGATGAAAATGTGGTAGCTATTGTACGTAAGTTTAAAGATGCTTTTAAAAGCATTACAGCTCAGCGAGAGATAAAAAAGAAACTACGTTCTATTCTGTGGGTTAACTACCAGATTAAAGATCAAGAAGTTTTTGATAAGGCTTATCAGTATATTGAGATGTATTATTAATTGGTTGATAAAATAAATTTGTTATGGCTGTTGAATCACACGATAAGAAACTTGATGACCTTCTAAAAATGGTTGAAGAAGGTAAGGCTCAATTACCCGACTTTCAACGTAGTTGGGTTTGGGATGACACGAAGATATGTAAACTAATAGAAAGTATCACATCTGGCTTCCCAATGGGTGCAGCGATGTTTTTGGCTAATGGTGGTGAGCATATCCGTTTTAAGTATCGCACATTTGAAGGTGTGGATTCTATATCAGAAGTTACACCTGAGTGGCTTGTGCTCGATGGACAACAGCGACTCACAACCTTATATCAGGTCTTGAAAAGTAAGAAAGCAACTAATACTCGATTAGAGACCAATCGAGATACAATTATCAAACGCTATTATTATCTAGATATTCGTAAATGTCTAGACTCTACTGCGGACAGATTGGAAGCAATCATATCTGTATCAGAGAAGAAACAGCTTACAACAAATATTGGTCGTGATGTAACGCTGGACTTATCCACAAGAGAGAAAGAATTTGAGAACCTGATGTTTCCCTTGAATATTACGTTTTCTCATAATGATACGGAAGATTGGCATTATGATATGGAAGACTATTACAAAGGTGATAGAGAGTATAGAAATTTATTCCGTGATTTCTCACAGCAGATTCTTCGCCCAATTTTAGAGTATAACATACCTATAATTCAGCTTGATAAAGAAACCCCGAAAGAAGCTGTCTGCCAGATTTTTGAGAATGTAAACACTGGTGGTGTACCTCTTACGGTTTTCGAACTCGTCACAGCTACATTTGCTGCTGAAGGACATGAATTGAGAAAAGATTGGGAGACCATTCGTCATATTTTTGCTCAAAAAGTAAATGGCGAGCTATTGAAAGAAATCACTGGCGCTAATTTTTTGGCAGCAATGACTCTGTTGGTATCATATTATAAAAGAGTGGTTTCAGGTGATGATGAGCGTGTGGCTGTAACATGTAAGAAAAAAGACATTCTTAGGCTTGAATTGAAAGATTATTTGAAGTATCATGACGCTTTGATTAAAGGTTTCTGTGATGCAGCTGATTTCTTAGTACATCAGGGGATTTTCCGTTCCAGAGATCTTCCATATTCGTCACAACTTATTCCACTTGCTGCAATCTTTGCATACGACAACGAAAATAAAAAAATGTTGCATCTTGGAAGCAAACAGGAATTATTGTCTCGTTGGTATTGGTGTGGCGTAATGGGTGAACTATATGGGGGTGCCAATGAAGCTAGATTTGCAACTGATATAATGGGCGTATTCCGTTGGATGGAAGGTGGTGAAATGCCAGAGACTGTATATCGTTCCAATATACAACCAACTCGTTTATTGACCATGCAGACTAGGAATAGTGCAGCGTACAAAGGTGTTATGGCACTTATCTTACAAGATTCACCACTTGATTTTATGACAGGTCATCGTATGGATATAGCATCTTACATTGATGAAGATGCTGATATTCATCATATATTCCCTCAAACTTATTGCGAGAAAAATAACCTTCCACGTATAAAATGGAATTCTGTCATTAATAAGACTCCAATTTATGCATCTTCCAATCGTTCAATAGGAGGACATGCACCAAGTACCTATATTGGAACTATGGCAAATAAGGGATTAAAACAAGTTGAGATACAGGAAGCTATAGAGTCACATAAGGTAAGTTATGCTCATCTTGCATTAGATGATTTCAATGCTTATTTCATAGATCGAGCAAAACAATTGCTTGACAGAATAGAGCAAGCGACAGGCAAATCTGTCTCAGGAAGAGATAGCGAAGAAACAATCCGTGAATTTGGTGTTGCTTTAATATAGATAGCAATCTGTAACAAACTAGAAAAATATGATTAATAAATAGCTGAAAATAAATGAACTGGAGATTTTGGAAGAAAATATGTGCAAATAATTCGATGGAGGATGATAAACAAGTATCATTAACTCCTGCTCTGCTTAATCGTGATAGTGAAAGTGATAAGAAGCAGTATAGGAGTGTTTTGAATCTTGCACGAAAACTAGAAGAGAAAGACATATTGAACATTGCTCTTACTGGTCCTTATGGATCCGGTAAGAGTTCCATTCTTCGCTCTTTGATGAAAGACTATCGTAAATACAAATATCTTTCAATATCTCTTGCTACTCTAAAGTCACCATTAGATGATAAAAAGAATAAAATAGATATTGATACGATGAATAATCGTATTGAATACAGCATTCTTCAACAACTTATTTATAAAGAAAAACAAGAGACGCTTTATAACTCCAGATTAAAAAGGATTTATCATAAATCAACTTGGGCTCAATATGCTTTATCTTTTGCAATAATATTTTATATTGTTGCCTTAATTATTGT
>ENA-OXQX01000435-OXQX01000435.1-human-gut-metagenome-genome-assembly--contig:-NODE-435-length-13553-cov-8.59298_pt1 | contig 13553 bp, 7 predicted proteins | sample MGYA00249586_ERZ652571 | MGnify/ENA primary metagenome ERZ652571 (study PRJEB26925, sample SAMN05826702) | human gut metagenome | biome: ENVO:2100002; feature: ENVO:00000062; material: ENVO:00002003...
ATATGACATAGTTCTGTTTCTTTTTGAAAATCTAAGTACGGGTATTTTCCGATAAGTCGTTCTATTTTTAACACTATTTGTCCTAAAAAGCGTTGATACGCCTCTGATTCGGGATGAAAGGGTTTGTGCGCCAAGTCCCGGCGGATGTCTTGCACAGCTACGATAACCTGCTTTGTTTCAGGAGAAAAGAAGGTTTCGGAGAAGCGTTCCCACAGGTAACGAATCGCCAGAGGAGACGGATGCAACATGTCATCGGCATAGAAGCGATAATCACGTAATTCATCCAATATGATTTCATAAGAGGGGAAATAGAACACTCGTTCCGGAAACAGTTGTTGCAATCGGTCGATGGCGAGTAGCAGAGTCGATTTGCTTAACTGGTTGGCGTGCATCCCGTCGCGTATATGACGGATCGGGCTGACTGTAAACAACCATTTCAGATCCGGATTCCGGGCTGACATTTCGGTGATGAGTGCTGTATAATCTTCTACAATTTCTTCTACAGACAGCCGGTAACGCAAAAAGTGACTCTCCGGCAATTGATGGCAATTAGCTACCACTTGTCCACTCTCCTTTTGTTTATAAACGTAAGCAGTTCCCATTGTCACCATCAGCCAGTTCAATTCCGGCAGTTTTTTATAAGCGTGGTGAAGACGTGAATTTATGGCATGCAATGTCTCTTCGGGCGTAAAAGCAGAAAAAGAGCCATGATGCATCGGGCTATGCCATAAATCTTTGTAGGCAAACAGATCTTGTTTGTTGTATTCCTTATTTCTTATAATCTCCCTCAAAGCAGATGAGACGGACAAAGGATTATAAAGAATACCAAAAGGATTCAGGTCCAGTTGAAATCCGGCATCCATTAATTGTCGCCCGATATTTTCCGCAAAACAGGACCCCATCAGAAGAATATGATCTGCGTGACTGACCGACGGCATCCCGGCAGGTAGTTCTACAGATGTTTGAAAGTTCATACGATTTTCCATCATTTCATTACGTTTCATGTGCAAAAGTAATCAAAAAACTATTTCCACCCTCTTTTTCCTCACGATTCAATAATCTTAGGAAATATAGAAAAACAGATGCGTCTCTATGCCGGATAAGATTTTATAAAGAAAAGGAGGCCGAATATACTTTCTTTTCGTATTTTTGCACTAAATTTCCTAGAATCATGAATAGTGAACCAACATATAACTTGTTAAACTCCATCAATTACCCCGAAGACCTACGTAAACTAACCGTAGAGCAACTGCCGGAAGTATGTGATGAACTAAGGCAAGACATTATTAAAGAACTCTGCTGTAACCCCGGACACTTCGCCGCCAGCCTGGGGACCGTGGAACTGACCGTAGCTCTGCACTACGTCTACAATACACCATATGACCGTATTGTATGGGACGTGGGACATCAGGCATACGGCCACAAGATTCTTACAGGACGCCGTGAAGCATTTTCTACGAACAGAAAACTCGGTGGAATCCGCCCTTTCCCGTCTCCGGAAGAAAGCGAATATGATACTTTCACGTGCGGACACGCTTCCAATTCTATTTCTGCCGCTCTCGGTATGGCCGTCGCAGCCACCCGGAAAGGAGACGCCAAACGCCATGTAGTAGCCATTATCGGCGACGGATCAATGAGTGGCGGACTGGCTTTTGAAGGACTGAACAACGCATCTACCACGTCGAACAACCTGCTCATTATCCTGAATGACAATGATATGGCAATCGACCGCAGCGTAGGAGGCATGAAGCAGTATCTTTTCAACCTGACAACTTCTAACCGCTATAATCAGCTACGTTTCAAGCTCTCGCGTATGTTGTTCAAGCTTGGCATTTTAAACGAAGAACGCCGCAAAGCGCTCATCCGTTTCGGAAATAGCCTGAAATCAATGGCGGCCCAGCAACAAAATATTTTTGAAGGGATGAATATCCGTTACTTCGGTCCGATAGACGGACACGACGTAAAGAACCTGGCAAGAGTATTACGTGACATCAAAGATATGCAAGGACCTAAAATCCTGCATCTGCATACTATCAAAGGAAAAGGATTCGGACCGGCAGAGAAGCACGCCACCGAATGGCATGCTCCCGGCAAATTCGATCCCGTCACCGGCGAACGTTTCATTGCCAACACCGAAGGAATGCCCCCGCTTTTCCAGGACGTATTCGGAAATACACTGGTGGAACTTGCCGAAGCCAACCCGAAGATTGTCGGTGTCACTCCCGCCATGCCCAGCGGCTGTTCGATGAATATATTGATGGAAAAAATGCCGAAACGTGCTTTCGATGTCGGTATTGCCGAAGGACATGCAGTTACCTTCTCCGGAGGAATGGCAAAAGACGGGCTGCAACCGTTCTGCAATATCTATTCTTCTTTTATGCAACGGGCACATGACAATATCATCCACGACGTAGCGATTCAGAATCTTCCTGTTGTTTTGTGTCTCGACCGCGCCGGACTGGTTGGCGAAGACGGTCCCACTCATCACGGAGCTTTTGACATGGCATGTTTACGTCCGATCCCTAATCTGACTATCAGCTCCCCCATGGACGAACAGGAATTACGTCGCCTGATGTATACGGCACAATTGCCGGACAAGGGACCGTTCGTGATCCGTTACCCCCGTGGACGCGGTGTATTGGTGAACTGGAAATGTCCGTTGGAAGAAATTCCGGTAGGAAAAGGACGGAAACTGAAAGAAGGTAATGACCTTGCAGTGATTACTATCGGACCGATAGGAAACATAGCTGCCCGCGCCATCACCCGGGCAGAAGCTGATTTAAATCTGTCTATCGCCCATTACGACCTACGATTCCTGAAACCGCTGGATGAAGAACTGCTACATGAAATAGGACAGAAATTCCAACATGTCCTGACTATTGAAGACGGGATTATCAAAGGCGGGATGGGTAGTGCTATCCTTGAATTTATGGCAGACAACGAATACAAACCGACCGTGAAGCGTATCGGTATCCCTAACCTATTTGTAGAGCATGGATCAGTTGCCGAACTGTATCAACTGTGCGGCATGGATGAAGAAGGGATTCTGACTAAAATAAAAGAATTTATCAATTGACATGAAGATTATTATTGCCGGTGCCGGCAACGTGGGCACCCATTTGGCCAAGCTGTTATCGCGCGAGAAGCAAGACATTATCTTGATGGATGATAACGAAGAGAAACTAAGTGCTCTTAGCGCCAATTTTGACTTGCTGACTGTTGCCGCTTCTCCTTCTTCCATCTCCGGATTGAAAGAAGTAGGCGTCAAAGAAGCCGACCTTTTTATCGCAGTCACACCGGACGAAAGTCGCAACATGACTGCCTGTATGCTGGCCACCAACCTGGGAGCTAAAAAAACAGTGGCGCGTATCGACAACTATGAATATCTTCTGCCTAAAAATAAAGAGTTTTTCCAGAAACTGGGAGTAGATTCTCTGATTTACCCGGAAATGCTGGCTGCTAAAGAAATCGTATCCTCCATGCGTATGAGCTGGGTACGCCAATGGTGGGAGTTCTGTGGAGGTTCTCTGGTTCTGATTGGTACGAAGATGCGCGAAAAGGCTGAAATCCTGAATATACCGCTGCATCAGCTAGGCGGTCCCAACATTCCTTATCACGTAGTAGCCATCAAACGCGGAACGGAAACGATTATCCCTCGTGGAGACGATGTTATTAAATTGCATGACATTGTTTATTTCACCACTACCCGCAAATACATTCCTTACATACGTAAGATAGCCGGCAAAGAAGACTATGCCGACGTACGCAATGTAATGATTATGGGAGGTAGCCGTATCGCAGTCCGTACCGCACAATATGTGCCGGACTATATGCAGGTGAAAATAGTGGATAATGACCTGAACCGTTGCAACCGTCTGACAGAACTACTGGATGATAAGACAATGATTATCAACGGAGACGGTCGTGACATGGATCTGCTTATCGAAGAAGGGCTAAAAAATACCGAAGCATTTGTAGCCTTGACCGGCAACTCGGAAACGAATATCCTGGCCTGTCTCGCCGCCAAACGTATGGGAGTGGAAAAAACGGTAGCAGAAGTGGAGAACATCGACTATATCGGTATGGCAGAGAGTCTCGACATCGGCACGGTTATCAATAAAAAAATGATTGCTGCCAGCCACATCTACCAAATGATGCTGGATGCCGACGTTTCTAATGTGAAATGCCTGACTTTTGCCAATGCGGACGTTGCAGAATTCACCGTACCGGAAGGAGCTAAAATAACCAAACACCTGATTAAAGACCTAGGACTTCCAAAAGGTACTACCATCGGAGGAATGATCCGTAACGGAGAAGGTATCCTGGTGACAGGTGATACGCAAATCCTCCCCGGCGACCATGTAGTCGTATTCTGCCTAAGCATGATGATTAAAAAGATTGAGAAGTTCTTTAACTAAGTATTAAGTATCAAGTATTATTTAATAAATTACTTGTCTATGATTAACTCGAAGATGATATTCCGGATTCTGGGTTTTCTGCTTCTGATAGAAACAGCCATGCTGTTATGTTGTGGAGGGGTCTCTCTTTTCTATAAAGAAAACGACTTGCAAAGCTTCCTGATTTCATCAGCCGTCACTGCCTGCATCGGGGTTCTGCTGCTCGCTATTGGAAAAGATGCAGTAAACTCCCTGAATCGCCGTGATGGATATGTCATAGTCAGTGCAGCATGGGTCACCTTTTCCCTTTTCGGAATGTTGCCTTATTATATAGGAGGGTATATCCCAAGTGTCACGGATGCATTTTTTGAAACGATGTCCGGGTTCAGCAGTACTGGTGCCACTATCTTGAATAATATAGAGTCAATGCCTCATGGAATACTTTTCTGGCGAGCTATGACGCAATGGATAGGTGGTCTGGGTATTGTATTCTTCACCATTGCCGTTCTACCGATTTTCGGTGTGGGTGGGATTCAGGTGTTTGCAGCAGAAGCCAGTGGACCTACTCATGATAAAGTGCATCCCCGCATTGGCATCACCGCTAAATGGATTTGGGGTATTTATGCCGGAATGACGGGAACATTAATTGTCCTATTAGTACTCGGCGGTATGAGCGTATTCGATAGTATATGTCATGCTTTCACAACTACCAGCACCGGTGGATTTTCTACCAAACAAGCGAGTATTGAATATTATCACTCACCCTATATCGATTATGTAATCTCTACTTTCATGTTTCTTTCGGGCATCAACTTCACGCTATTACTGTTGATGTTCAATGGAAAAATAAAAAAGTTCATTCATGATGCAGAGTTGAAATTCTATTTCTTGTGTGTTTCTTTTTTTACTATATTTATTGCCGTCTGGCTCCATCAGACTTCTTCTATCTCCATAGAAGAAGCGTTCCGCAAATCACTATTCCAAGTGATCTCCTTGCAAACTTCTACGGGATTTGCTACTGCCGATTATATGCTATGGCCTTCTATCCTTTGGGGATGTCTTGTAATAGTAATGATCATCGGAGCTTGTGCCGGCAGTACAACCGGAGGTATCAAATGTATTCGTATGGTTATTCTGCTTCAGGTTGCAAAAAACGAATTCAAGCATATTCTTCACCCTAATGCCGTGCTCCCGGTACGAGTAAATAAGCAAGTGATTTCCCCTTCAATACAATCTACCGTACTAGCTTTCACCTTTTTGTATGCAGTCATTGTGATTATCAGTGTACTTGTCATGATGGGCTTAGGAGTAGGTTTTTTGGAATCAATCGGAACAGTGATCTCAAGTATAGGCAATATGGGACCGGGACTCGGCACATGTGGCCCGGCCTTTTCATGGAGTGAACTGCCGGATGCTGCCAAATGGCTACTCTCTTTCTTAATGCTCTTGGGACGTTTGGAATTGTTTACAGTATTATTGCTTTTCACTTCCGGTTTCTGGAAAAAGAATTAAGAAGGTTCTTCTTCAAATTCCGTGCTAGTAAAGCTCATTGAAAGGTTGATGGATAAAGGGATATCGGCATATTAGAAATAGCAAATAAATTATCCAAGCTATATGCATCTTAAAGTACCCCGGAATAGCCATGAATAAGGTTATTGAACATAAATAAGTAGCACGGAATTTGATTAAGAACCATTAAGAATTCAATAAAGGTAGCCTGTTTAATGCAAAAGCTACAATAAGATATACATTACCAGGCTATTACAAGACTAGCTATCTATTCATATATTTCTCAAACATACTCACTAGGATAAGAAAAAACACTCATCGCAATGAGAAAAAATTCTCATCACGATGAGTATTCTATCGTATTTCTACGCTGTTATCGCATCATATCTTTCTAAGTAAAACTTTTCTTACAACAGGCTTATTTATTTCATAAATCTTATTGATAAGAACCTCCATTTCTTGCTGGCGAGCATCACGGACAGCTTCAAACATCATCTTTGAATACATATCACGACGTCCCTTCAACCAAACATTTTTATCCAGGTTTTCATCCATCACCTCGATCGCTTTTCTGTCATCAGCAAACAATAATCCCTTTTGTTGGAAAAAACCGAATTCACACCATGCATACTCTCTGAATGTTTTTTCAATTTCCCAACGATATTCATTCAGGTGCATAACCGCCAATGCCTGTTGGTATTGGGGAGTTTTGGATTCAGCAGCAAGATTAATGCCTTTTGCCAGTTCATCTCCACTCCAGGTTCCTATTTCTTCATTATCTATCAACAATTTATAATTGCCTTTCAGTCCTGTTACTTTCAACGTTTCGCGGTTCATCTCTTCCATAAAAGGAACAACCTTCAGCACTTCTGCCTGGCTCTTTTTCTGTCCCCAACCACGAGGAATAGTATCCAAAGGATAAGGAAGAGCACCTGCCAGGTAGTCAAAGCTCAAGTCTTTTCCGCTCTTCTTTATATTTGAAATAGTACAGTTCTCCGACTTGACGGCTTGTTTCTTATTAGCATTAATCTCCACATCCGCTACTTCTTTACCTACAAATCCCTGGGCTTTCAGGAAAAGATAGGCCATCACCATGTGTCCGTCGTTATCGGGATGAATACGGTCACTTCCACAAAGAGTAAAGGTAGGATCTTTCTGCTGATATTGCTGATTCAAAGCAACCATAGGCGCATTTAAATCAGTAAATTCCCAATTATTCTTAGCTGCCGATTCTTTCTGATATTCAACAAGTCGTTTGATGGTTTCATTCTTTGTCTTGAACGGTGTATTCTCTTTAAGTTGTACGGTTTCATCATACGGAGAAGTTCCGACCATCACGATACGGGTATCAGGAAGATCTTTAAAGCGTTTCTCCATCTGCTGGTAATTCTTTACACTTTCCTGATATTTCTGTTCACCGAATTCTTTGGGCTTATCACCATTGTATTCAAAATATCCGGAATCATTCATACCAAAAGTCACCATCAACACGGAAGGTTTCATCGCAAAAATATCACCATCCAGGCGTTTGTTCATATCATAGGCCGTATCTCCACCAATACCACCGTTAAAAACACGGATAGGCATATCCGGAAAACGGGTCATATAATACAACCAGATGTATGAATGGTAATGACCGCCATCCGTTATACTATTTCCTAAAAACACTGCCCTTTCACCCTCTTTAAAAGGCTTCACTGTTTGGGCAAATGCAGCTGTACATGCCATACAAGCTGCCGCAATCAATAAAATAATTTTTTTCATGTCTTAGTCTTAATCTATCTTTTACAAATTGTTATCTTCTTCATGAATGTTTTCCTTATTTTTTGCGAGGATCATATACGGCAACCGCCACGCGTGAATCGGCACATCCATAATATAAGAACCATTTCTGATTGTGGAACACAAGTCCTTCTATGAATACAGTTCCGGCAGGATATTGTCCGCTCTTCTCAAAATCCGATTCGGGAATATAGAATGGCTTATCCAGACGATCAATTAATTTGGCAGGGTCTTTGGCATCAAACAAGGCTTGCCCTGCACAATAGGAGTTTGCTGTATAAAGTGTATCCCCTTCAACACCTGATTTATTTTTACCGTTATAGAACAACAGGATTCCTTGATCCGTCAGGATGGCAGGAGGACCACATTCAGTTAGATCACTGTCGAACTTACCTTCGCGCGGAGTCATCACTTTCAGGAATTCTCCGTTTTCATCCAACATCGGTTCCCAGTTGACAAGGTCCGTGGAAGTGGATACATTCACAAACTTTTCTCCCCAGTACATCCAGTATTTGCCGTCAATCTTGGCAATCACTTGTTTGCCGTCAATTAATTTGGTTACGATAGAGGCAGATTTGGAAAATTCATCTATGAATCTTCCGTTGTATGCTTTTGCGAAAGCCGGTCCATGTTTTTCCCACGTTTGAAGATCACGCGAGGTGGCCACTGCCAAACGTGCCTGTTTGCGGTTCCATTGTGTGTAATGCATTACGTAAAGCCCGTCTTCTGTTACAGCAACACGTGGGTCTTCGCAACCGCCGGGATTTTCCAGTTCTTTCTGACTATCGTCTGCCGGATAAAATACAGGTACGGACATTCGTTTGAAGTGTAGTCCGTCGTCAGAAGAGGCATATCCCAAACGGGAGGTACGTGATCCGATACCGGTTGCCGAGTTATCTTCAGCCCGGTAGAGGACTACTACTTTTCCATTATAAACAGTAGCAGCGGGATTAAACGTATCATTCGCTTCCCATGCTACTGAATCCTGTCTCATCGGACAATAGAAAAAGGTTGTAGTGTCAGGAGAAATAATCGGATTAATACCTTCCGGACGCTGGAAATCTGCCCATGCCCAATCCGGGAATTCAGATGTCTGCTTCTTCCCGCCACAGGAAGTGACTAATGCGGCAGCCATCAGTAGATAAGCTATGTTTTGTAGTTTTCTTTTCATTTTCACGTTTGATATTATAAATAAGTACTTTTACAAAATAATCTTAGATGGTTAGGAGGCACGGATTACACGGATTTCACGGTTTTTAGAGTGATGAATATATAGAACAACAGCGTTAATCCGTGTAATCCGTGCCTAAATTTATGATATAAACTTATATGCCTCGTTAATTTGCTTTAAGGAAAAGAGGGAGGTGTCACTTTAGTTCCCCACTTCACGTCAGGCTTGGACGAGGTAGTGTATTCTATTGTAGCCCCATTATTCAGTTGGTCCCAATCGATCCATGTACTGTCATACGGTTTACCGTTCAGCTTCATGGACTTGATATAAATATTCTTTTCCGAACCGCCTTTTATCACCATATCCCCTTTCTTCAAATGAACTTTCACGGATGAGAATATCGGAGTGTTCACCGTAAAGCCTCCCACTCCCGGTATTTCGGGATAAAGACCGATACAAGCGAACACATACCAGGCGCCCATCGTCCCTAAATCATCATTGCCCGGCAGACCATCAATTTTGCTTGAATACTGTTCATTCAATACACGGTTAATAATCTCCTGTGCTTTATAGGGAGTTCCGACCCAGTTGTATATCCAAGGAATGTGAAAACTCGGTTCATTGCCGGAAGCGAACCAGGCATCATTATAGCCGGCATCCAGACGAGTAAAGAATTCATCCAGGCGTTTTTCTGCCGCTGCTTTGCCTCCGATAATTTCTATCAGTCCGGCAATGTCGTATGGCACCATCCAGAAATAATTCTTATAGGTCGATTCACGGAAATCTTCAGTCAGTGGTTTCCACGAACCATCCGGATTACGTGATTGCAACCATCCGGTTTCCGGGTTATACAGATTCTTCCATGAACGTGCGAAATGGAAATAACGCCAGCTTGCAAACTCATCTCCTACGGCATGTAAGGCAAATTGTGCGATTGCAAAATCAGCGGAAGTATATTCTAGTTGTATAGAAGCGTTGTAATATCCTTTATCCAAATACTGTTTCAGTCCCGGACGAGCCTCAACCTCCTGTGACATTGCTCCCGGTTCTTCCGCTCCTTTTCTCATGGTTTTGAAAATCGGTTTCGGGTCATAATTGCGGGCACCAAAAGCGTAAGCATTGGATATCAGGATAGGAGTCGGATCTCCTTGCATCACGCCGGTCTCTATATTAGCCATCACCCAACGCGGGAAAGCACCACCTGCTTCTTCGGCAAACAATTGGTGAGAAATAACAATATCAGAGACTACTTCAGGATCAAGGATTGACAATAGTTGAATCTGTGTACGATAGGTATCCCAGTTGCTAAAAGAAGTATAGTGCTTGGAACGTGATTTATGCACTTTGAAATCAGCTCCCATGTATTCCCCATTCACATCACTACATACGTTCGGGTGAATGAATGAACGATACAGATGGGTATAAAATTGAGTGGTACGATCCGGATTGGTTCCTTCTACTTCAATCTTACCCAAATAATGATTCCATTTGGATTCTGCCTGATTCTGAATCTGCAGGAAATCCCATCCGGTATTCTCCGCTTTCAGATTCTCGCGTGCATTTTCTACTGATACATAAGAAACCCCAATCTTATATTGGATATTTTTCTTCTTATTTACATCAAAAGTAAAATAGACTCCGGAGTATTCTCCTTCAGCAAAAGTCGTGTTCGGCTTCAGTTCATTTCTTTTCCATGTTCCCGATTCCAACGCATCCGTATCAAACTCTGCTACAAAATAGACTTTATACGGTGTACGGAGTCCACAGAAATTACCACCTTCTGCATATCCTTCACACTTATTCGGTGCAGTAATAACGATGGCGGCCTGCTCTATCGGAGTAGCGGAAATACCTCCACCGATAATTACCGTACCATATTGCTGATCGGCCGGATATTCATAACTCGCCATACCAGTTCTTTCGGTCACAGTCAGTTTAGCTTTGATGTCTTCCTGCACCATTGCCTCATAATAACCTGCATGTCCTTTTTCTTCAGAGATATTGATACGATAGTTGAGAATATTGTCCGGAGACATCTTCAGTTTGCCTTTTACCGGAAAAGTAGGGAAGTTGCCCATGTGTTCGCAACCGCCGCCACTCAATTGGTTGATGACGAATCCGGAACGTTTGGAAAAGTAAGAGGGGGTAAACTGCACCATTCCATAAGGGTAGGTGGCTCCGGGATAAAGATATCCCGAAGTCAGACCCACACCTTTCGTTCCTATCAGGGTATTTACCTGACGGGAATAATTACTCCCGGCGCTCTGCACCGAGAGACTCCCCCACCCTCCAATCAAAACCAATAATAAACCTGTTAAAACTTTATTTTTCATACTGTATTCTCGTTACACTTTTTAGTTTCTTATTCTTTCGACAAAGAGAAAGGAGCGGCATACTTCGACGTACATCGTTCTTTATTCGGCTGACTCCCCATTTCGAAGCGGATGATTCCTCCGTCTGCTATATCGTCGTATCTGATAAAATTCTTATCCAACACACGTCCATTTAAGGTAGCAGACTGGATATAGAGATTCTCTTTACTATTGTTGTTCGCTTCAATCACGAATTTATTGCCGTTTTCCATCGTTATAGTAGCTTTCTTAAATAACGGACTGCCAATTACATACTCATCCGTACCCGGACAAACGGCATAAATGCCTAATGAGCTCAAGATATACCATGATGACATACCGCCTTGGTCTTCGTCTCCCGGATATCCTCTTTCTGTGGAATTATACAATCTTTCAACGATCTGGCGTACCCAATACTGGGTTTTCCACGGTTGACCGGCATAGCTATACAGATAAGGCATGTGCTGAATCGGCTGATTGCCGTGTGCATATTGTCCCATACCTGCCAGTTCCATTTCTTTCATTTCATGGATCACTCCTCCGTAAGTTCCCGGTTTAATAGTGCTGGGAAGGGCGAATACCGAATCCATTTTGGTCGTAAATCTTTGGTCGCTTCCGAACAAGTCTATTAATCCTTCTACATCATGGAATACGGACCAGGTATAATGCCAAGCATTACCTTCGCAGAAAGGTCCACCCCACTCCAACGGGTCAAACGGTTCCTGCCATTTACCATCGACGCCTTTTCCACGCATAAAACCGATAGACGGATCGAATACGTTTTTATAATTATACATCTGACGGGCAAAGACTTCCTGATAATGTTTGTTTCCAGTCATCTTAGCCAGTTGGTAGCCACAGAAATCATCGTATGCATATTCCATTGTCTGTGCACTCGATCCCATTGATTCCGGATAAGGAACATATCCCAGTTCAAAATATTCTTTCCAGAAACCGCGTCCGTTGGCGCCTCCCCAAGGACCTTTATTCATGGCTTCGTGTGCGTATGCTTTCAAAGCTTTCTCCGGATCAAAAGTCCGAATCCCTTTTGCCCACGCATCTGCTAGTAATGAAATGGAATGATTACCCAACATTCCTCCTGTTTCTCCGGGAGCTGACCAGGAAGGTAACCATCCGCATTGTTCTTGTGCGGCAAGCAAGGCATTCATGTAACGTCCCTGCATAGTAGGATGCAGAATATTAGTTAATGGAAATTGAGAACGGAAAGTGTCCCAGAATCCATTATCAGTATACATATATCCGTCATATACTTTACCGTCATAAGGACTATAGTAATAAGGTTCTCCGTTTGCTTTACGTTCATAGAATTTGCGTGAAAAGAGATTGGCACGGAAAAGGCAGGAGTAGAAAGTTTTCATTTGTTCGTCTGTTCCACCTTCTACCTGGATTCGGTTCAATAATTCATTCCACGTTTTATGTCCACGTATTTTGGTGGTTTCCAAATTCTTATCTTTACCCAGTTCGTCGTTCAGTGTAATCACAGCCTGCTCTGCGCTGATATAGGAAGAAGCAGCCTTTGCCTGTACTTTCGATCCTTTCTTAAATTTGATATAAGCACCATAGCCTTTGCCTTCTCCTTCCAACTTTTTAGGGAAAATCTCATCTTTCTGATTTTCCCACATACCGTAATCCTCAAATACTTTATCGAACTGCACTACAAAGTAACTACGGAATGTCTTAGAGTTATTTACAAAACGTTGGTTATTCACCCAACCGGAAATTTGTCTCTTAGCCGGATCAATCTTGATTTCACTCATATCTGTATATCCGTCAATTACCAGATAGGCGTCTTCAGTAGAGGGATAAGAAAAGCGTAAATGTACACCACGAGTAGTTGGAGCCATCTCGGTTGTAATTCCATTATCCAGCATCACTTTATAATAATGTGGCTTGGCAATTTCATTATCATGGCTGAACTTCGTTGCCCGCATCTCCTGATTTACAACTAATTTCCCCACCATCGGCATAAAAGAATACACTGCATAATCACTCATCCACGGACTGCATTGGTGAGACTGGCAGAATCCTCTGATATTATCTACCGCATATTGATATTTCCAGCCTTCTCCATTTTTCCCTGTTTGGGCAGACCACGTATGCATGGCATAAGGCATACCGGTAGTAGGGTATGTATTTCCATAACTTAATCCGAAATGAGAGTCGGTACCTTGCAGTGTATTGACATATTGCACAAGGTCTTTCATTTGGGCATATATACTTGTTGATAAGAAAGAGAAGATTACTAAATAAATGAGCTTGTTCATGGTTATTTTTTATGTGTTACATCTATCTCACTTGGCAAATCGACCCAACTATATCTAT
>ENA-OXQX01000471-OXQX01000471.1-human-gut-metagenome-genome-assembly--contig:-NODE-471-length-12906-cov-4.40433_pt1 | contig 12906 bp, 8 predicted proteins | sample MGYA00249586_ERZ652571 | MGnify/ENA primary metagenome ERZ652571 (study PRJEB26925, sample SAMN05826702) | human gut metagenome | biome: ENVO:2100002; feature: ENVO:00000062; material: ENVO:00002003...
GGCCCCCGTCCTGACGGCGTCCAGCAGGATGAGCGTGTCCGCATCTTCCAGCAGGGGAAGCAGGGTCATGCCCTGCGTTCCCCCTTCCTCCACGTGGACCAGCGGGCCGTAGTCCCGTTCCTGGAGGCGGTGGGCCAGCTCCACGCCTGCTCCGTCGTCCCCCATGAGCGGGTTTCCGATGCCCAGCACGAGCACGGGATAGGCATTTCCCTTCACGGGGCAGCCCCGCAGTTCTTCCGTGTATGGCTCCAATTTCATGTCAAGGGGAGGGCGGAGAGGTTATTCATCCCGGAATTTGACGCCCTTGCGCAGCCATCGTCCGCCGCTGAACATGGAGGAGATGGTGCCGTCCCGGTCCACGTTCCCGGAAAGGATGGAAAGGTACACGTGGATCATGGCGAAGATGATGAAGCACCACATGCCGATCAAATGCACCAGGCGCACGTACGGAATGCCTATCAAGTCGTTCAGCGGCATGAACCAACGGTAGAACCAGTGGCGCGGCTCATACAGGGCATACAGGGCCAGCCCGGTCACCACCATGGTGGTGAACAGGACGTACACGCCCGTGTATGTCCACTGCTGCAGGGGATTGTGGCCGATGTAGCGGGGGCCGTCATAACTGCGGGCGAACAGGTAGTCCACCGCTGTGGCGTACAAATCCTTCCACTCCTGTCTGGAAACGGGGAACAGGGCCCGGAAACTCTGGTATTTGTTGGAGGCCATGAAGAAGCAGGAAAAACGCAGCATCATCACCACCACCAGAATCCACCCCAGCGCGTAATGCACGAAGCGGAGCGTTCCGAATTGGAAAGCCCCGTGCAGATCCCCCATTTTCAGGAACCACCCTTCCGCGATGCAGATGCCTGTGGCGGACAGGCCGATGATGCAGAGCACCCACGTCCAGTGCAGCACGCGCAGAGGCCAGTCCCAGACGTGGAAATAGCGGAAATTGGCCTTGGCCATGGAGAGGCGGCGCACGTCCCTCATGGCGTGCATGGGCACGACGCCCAACAGGCGCCACGGCGCGCCGGACCGGTGGACGGCCACGGCCACGGGTTCAAAGCCGGAGGGGGAATGCTCTTCAAAGGCCTTGTTCATGCGCTCCTTTTCCAGGGAGCTGACTTCGCACAGTTTTTCCAGCGCCTTCAGGTTGCCGCGGGCTACCATGAAAGGGGAGGCGTCCGCCTTGTCTGCGGCTTTCAGAACAGCCGTGCTGTACGGCCTTTCCCGGGAGGGAGCCTCCCAGGAGTTTTCCCGCTGGGCGTAAGGGAGGGTTATGCCGCGTTCACGCGCGGCATGGAGCAGGGCCAGGTCTCCCGCGTCCCTGCTGCCGTTGGGGGAGGCGCACACGGCCAGAGCCAGGATTTCTTCCGGAGCGTACACCGGACTGGCCGGAATGGCATCCTCCACCGCCAGGGTGAGGTCGTTATCGATAAGAGTCGTTTTCACGGGTCCTGTCTGGTCAGAATGGCCTCCCCTTCTTCGTCAAACAAATGGACGGCGCAGGATTGGCACGGGTCATAGCTGTGAATGGTGCGCAGGGGTTCCACCGGGCGGGAGGGGTCCACCAGCGGGTGTTTCCCGGTATGGGCCAGGGAATATTCATATGGCCCCATCTGCCCCGCCGCGTCCCGTCCGGAACTGTTCCATGTACTGGGGACCACAGCCTGGTAATTCGCCGTCTGGCCGTTTTCAATCCGCACCCAGTGGCTCAGGCTGCCGCGGGGCGCTTCCACCCAGCCCACGCCCTTGCAGGAGGAGGGCCAGGTTTCCGGCTCCCATTTTTCCGGGTTGAAGGTGGCGGTTTCCCCGTTCCTGATGCGGTCCGTCATTTCCTGGAGCTGGTCCACCATCATGTCCACGTTGATCAGGGCGTCCAGCGCACGGCCGTACACGCGGCCCAGCGTGGAGTTCATGAAGGCGTTGTCACGCGGCAGGCCCAGCTTGTCGCAGGCGGCATCCACCCGTTCCACGATGGCGGGAACCCCCTGGGCATAGCCAATCATCATGCGGGCGTTCGGGCCCACGGCCATCGCGTGGCCGTCATAGCGCGGGGCTTTCACCCAGGTGTACTGCGGACGGTCGGAAAGCCACTTGTAGGGCGGCCTGGGGCCGTTGTAGTCCGCATTCGTCTCCCCGTCATACGGAGCCAGGCCCGCGTCCCTGCCTTCCGAGTATTTGTACCAGGAGCTGGTGACGAATTCTTTGATCTTGTCCTGGTCAAAGGGAAGCACGTTCCTGTAATCCCCGTTCAGCAGCACGCCGGGTTTGATCATGCCTTTGCCGGCGGGGGCGCCCGTGTTGATTTCAGACGGAGCCCCGGTGCAGAAAAAGTTGGGATTGGACGCGCCAATGTGGGCGTAGTCCTTATAAAATCCGGCGATGGCGACAATGTCCGGATAATATACTTTGTGGATGAAATCGTGGCAGGTTTGCACCAGCTGCTTCAGGTAGCTCAGGGAAAACTGGTTGATGGCCTGGTCATTGTTCATGTTGATGGCGCAGGCCATGCCGCCGACCAGAAAGTTCGGGTGCGGGTTCTTGCCGCCCAGAATGGTGTGGATTTTGATCATGTCCCGCTGCCAGACCAGGGCCTGGAGGTAGTGCGCCACGCCCAGCAAATTCACCTCCGGCGGCAGCTTGTAGGCCGGATGGCCCCAGTAGCCGTTCGTAAAGATGGAATACTGCCCGTAGGCGATGGAGTCCTTCAGCTTCTTCTGCACTCCGGCGAAATACGCGGCGGAGGACAGGGGCCAGTCGGAAAGGGACTTGGCGATGGCGGCGGTTTCCGCGGGGTCCGCCTTCAGGGCGGACATCACGTCCACCCAGTCCATGGCCTGGAGCTGGTAAAAATGGATGACGTGGTCCTGGATGCCCAGGGCTCCGCTGACCAGGTCGCGCATGAGGCGGGCCTGGACGGGCACCGGGTACTGGAGCGCGTCTTCCACCGCAGCCAGGGCCGCAATGGCGTGCGTGCCCGTACAGACGCCGCAGATGCGTTCCACAAAAGCCCAGACGTCCCGGGGGTCCCGCTTGCAGGCGATCACCTCGATGCCGCGGTACTGCGTGGTGGACGTCCAGGCGTTTTTGATGACGCCGTCCCCGGCCTCCATTTCCACCCGCAGGTGGCCTTCAATGCGCGTCACCGGGTCAATGACCACCCGGCTGGATTCCGGAACGTCCGCTGATGTGTAATTGCTCATGGTAATCTGGTGGTGAGGGCTTCTGGCTATTCTTCAGTTTCCTTGTCGGGCGAGCCGGGAGCGTCCCCGAAGGCGGGCAGGGAGACGTTTGCTTCCTCCTTCATGTGCTGCTTCCTGTAATGAATGGCGGAGCCCACGGCATGGGCGGCGATGGCCGCGCCGGCGCCGGCTACGCCCACAGCCCCGATGATGTTGGCGGAGGCTTCCACTCCGAATCCGTTCACGTTCGGCAGCGTCTTGTAGAACGGAGTCATGCGGTCAAAGAAGTGCAGCTCCGTACAGCCGATGCACGGGTGGCCGGACTGGATGGGGAAACTGACGCCGCCGTTCCATTTGACGATGGGGCAGGGGGAGAACGTGTCCGGGCCCTTGCAGCCCACCTTGTACAGGCAGAAGCATTCCCGCGCGTTCTCGTCATCAAACACGTTGACGAACTGTCCGGCGTCAAAATGGGCGCGGCGCGGGCAATTATTGTGGATGCGGGTGCCGTATGCCATCAGCGGGCGCGACTCCTGGTCGCATTCCGGGGCGCGGTCAAACGTAAGGATGTACATGATGACGGCCGTAATCACGTCCCCGATGGGCGGGCAGCCGGGCACGTTGATGACCGTGCGGTCCGTCAGGATGTCCCGGATGCCCACGGCCCCGGTGGGGTTGGGACGGGCGGCCTGGATGGAGCCGAAGTACGCGCACGAGCCCACGGCCAAAATATAGGATGCGTTTTCCGCGCAATGGCGCAGCATGTTCTCCACGGTATCACCGGCTATAGTGCAGTACACCCCTCCGTCATTGACCGGAACGGACCCGTTGATGACGAGGATGTGGGGCTCCCTGAGCGCGTCTTCCAGAGCCTGGTTGGCTGCTTCTCCTGAAGGGGCCATCAGAAGTTCCACGTAAGGCATGGAGACGGCGGAAAGCACCATGTCCCCGATTTCCTCGTTATAGCTGCGGATGGTGCTTTCCAGGCATCCGGTACATTCCTGGAGCTGGAGCCAGACGACTACGGGACGTTTCAATGCGGCCATTTTGTCCGCAATTTCCTGGGCGTTGGAAATGCCGCCCGTTACGGTGGCGACGCCCATCAGGGAGATCATTTTCAGGCACCATTTGTTGAATTCGCGCCGGCTGACGCCACGGCGCTCCATGTGTTCCCCCAGAGTCTCCCCGGGACGCCATGTAGTTAAAATCTCATGATTCAGGGAGGCCTGCTCCGCCTCCTGCATGGAAGGTTGCTGAATGCGCTTCATGTGCGTGGTCCAAATAAGAACATTTCCATTTAGACAGGATTTCCGGGAAATGCGATCAATATTTTCCAGTTTTCCGGGAGGGCTTTTACCAGGACCAGACGTTCTGGATCTGGAAAACCACCGCCGTCTGGCCCCTGCGGCCGTTGACGGGATTCTTGACAAGCTGAATATCAGGCTGGAGAGTCATGGTGGGCGTCACCTGGGCCACGTACGTCAATTCAATGCCGTATTCATTCCTGTTCACGTACGGGCCGTTCTTTTTAGCCCCCTGCTGCCAGAGGAAACCGAGGCCCAGGTATCCGTCATTGGATGCGCCCTTTCCCCGGAAGGGGGAAAGAAGCACCAGCCCTGTGGTGGCCGCGCAGCGTACGCCGGTCAGCGTGGCTGCGTCATCGCTTGCCCAGCCGCCGCGGAAGAACCACCCCAGGTGGCTGCCGCGGCCCAGCTGCTGCTGGAAGTTCACGGCCACGCCGCCCCCGTTTTCACCGTTGCTGGTGGTGAAAAAGGGCTGGAGGCGGTACACGCCGGGGCCCATGTCGCAGAAATCTTCCGCGATGTAGCCGAATTCAAGCACGTTCGTCCAATTGTCGGAATTCAGGTTCCGGAAAGGATTGTGGTTCTGGGTCATGTTATTGGCGGCGGTGGCTCCCATCACGTAAAAGGAGGTGGTTGGCTGCCACGCGAAATGGAATCCCAGGGAATTATCCGTCAGGGGGAGTACGGGATTATTGCCGAAAACGCTGTTGGTGAGGTTATTGTTATGGGAATTGGCGTAAGCGTTGTGGTCCATGTAGTTGGTGGTGTCCAGCTGGCCCGCCATCAGCAGAAGCTTTCCTCCCGCTCCCACCCATGCCAGGCTCAGGTTGCTCAGGTGGGGGTCCGGGCCCTGGAAGGAGCTGGTGGGGTTCTGGAGGGAGCCCAGCGTGGTTTTGGGGCCTTTACTGCCTTCATTGAAGTCAAAGCCGTTGCCGAAGTCGAACTCGGAGGCCAGGTACAGGCCGCTGCCCGTGGAATGATTGCGGAAGATGGTGATATTGGTCAGCAGGGAACCATTGTAGGAGGGGAAATCCGTTTTTCCGTTCAGGCCGCCGCCCGTCAGCCCCGTGTAGTTGAATCCGAACTGGGCGGAATAAGTAATGCCGTATCTGGAAAGGGCGGTCTTGAGTTTCTGCGCTCCGGTGGAAATCGCGTCTTCGCGTATCCAGGCGTCCGGTTCCGCGCAGGTATTGCCGAAAACGTAGGAACTGTCCAGGTACGGCATCATTTTAAGGGGCCTGGCCGCAAACCATTCCAGGCCGGGAGCGGAAGTTCCGCCTTCATGCTGAAGCAGTACGCTGGGCCTGGTGGGAACGCCGGGCGTCCTTTTGGTGATTTGTTCTTCCGGGCGCATTCCTTTCATCAGGCTGGGGCTTATTTCCCTGCCTTCCAGAGTTTTCACGCGCAGACCGCGTTCCGTGTTCAGGTAAGCAGGGGAAGCCGCCGCAGCGGAAGCCGCCTGTTGGGCAAGGACGGGACTGCAGGAGGCTGCGACGGCAACAGCGCACATGGAGGGAAGAATGACATGTCTCATATGGACAGTCAGACAAGATTTTTCCCGGAAGTATCATAACTCCGCCCGATGCTGACGCGAATAGCTTGAGTACTGCACTTTTGAGCAGTTGTTCAAGTTAATTCTGTTGAGGTGTTCGTGTCTTAAAAGTAAGAAAAATATGGTTAAAACCGCATAAGGGGCTTTTTCAGATGCGGAAAAATGTCGTGTAAAGTCTCTTGAAAAGAGTTCGGATGAGGCGCGGATTAGAAATCCGATTTTGACAAGCCAGCAGTTTTAATGTGATATAAATATATGATATTCAGTTATATATAAATATTTCTAACAAAAAACACCAATAAAGATATCCGTGTAAGCGATAAGCGGAATGGGGCGAATTCATTTCCTGTGAAAAAATAGTATTGACTGCGGATTTCTAATCCGTTACATCAAGTTTCAGGAAGAAATAAGACCGCTTCCTTTCCATTATTTATCGTTCACTACAGCACATGAAAACGGCATTTATTACGCTGGTGGTAGCGTCTTTGTTTACCCTGGCCTATGGTTCGCCTGTCCTTACTCTGGATTCCGAAGCATTGCAGCTGGCCGGCGGTTCATACTCCCTGACGGAAGGAATCAACTCCGGCTACGGCAATTTCTCCGTGACGATGGCCCTGGACGCTCAGGCTTTCCAAAGCGCCATTCTGGCAGGCGACGCTTCCGGGACTATTTTCACGGCCAATAATAATTATATAGGCCTGGGCATCGGCACCACTCCCAACGCGGGCCTCTACGGCTCCTGGCTGAATACGAATTACACCCGCGCGATTACCCCCGTCAATAACTCTGCAGTCAACCTGAGTTCGGAATTGGGGGATCTGTTCTCCTCAAACACTTATGAGTCCATCGCCGTTACTTATCAAATTACCAGCACCGGTACCTGGACTTATCTGACCCTGGTTGATTCCGAAGGGACTGCCTCTACTTACGGAGGAAATGATTCAGGGTTGAAAGCGGGCAGGTTCGGAGCCCTGACTTCATTTACCTATGGCGAGGATTACGTCAAATACCTTGTCGTGGATAATCAAACGCTGAGCGCCACCGCTTCCCAGGAAGCCAATCTTAGCGCCATTGCGGCGGCTGCCGTTCCGGAACCGGCTGCGGCATCCCTCAGCCTGATTGGTCTGGCTGCCCTGATGATGCGCCGCAGACGCGCCTGAGCCGCGAAAGTCATTGCTGTTTTTACAGGAGGCGGGAGAAATCCCGCCTCTTTTTTTATTATCAGGCGGGACATATCCGTGTTTGTGAACTTGTTCCAGGAATTTCACGCCTGGTTTTCCCAGGCCTGTTGCGCCGGTTGTCTGCCGTGCCGTGTTTATTTCCTCTTCCTGGTCTGGAAGCGGCAGGATTGCCGTTTTCATACATTCTGGAGACCTGGAAGCGGTTGCGGAGAAAGCGTTGAAATGCGTGTTTTGTTTTTTTCCCCTGAAAATAACAAAGCAGTCCCGCACGCATGGCGGAACTGCTCTGAAGGAAATCATCAAGATTTGCCGAGACTTATTGCACGGCGATCGTCTGTTCGCGGTCGGGGCCTACGCCCACGGTTGTGACGGGGCAGCCGATGAGCTCGCTCATGCGTTTGACGAATTTCTTGGCCTGTTCCGGAATCTCTTCCCAGGAACGGCAGGAGGAAATGTCCTGCATCCAGCCGGGCACCGTTTCATACACGGGCTTGCAGCGTTCCCATTCATCCACTGTGGCAGGCGGATAAGCCAGGATTTCCCCGTCCAGATCGTAACCCGTGCAGATTTTGATTTCCGGGCACTTGTCGTAGCCGTCCAGGTTGGTCATGGCCATTTCATCAAAACCGTTGAACATGGCGGAGAAGCGCAGCAGCACACCGTCAGCCCAGCCGCAACGGCGGGGGCGGCCCGTGGTGGCGCCGAATTCGCGGCCCATGCTGTGCAGATGGTTGGAGATGTCTTCATCCTCCGTGACGAAGGGGCCTGCGCCCACGCGGGTGGTGTAGGCCTTGCAGACGCCGATGATGCGGTCAATCTTGTGCGGAGGAACGCCCGTGCCGGTGCAGGCGCCGGCGGAAGAGGTGTTGGAGGAGGTGACGAACGGGTAGGTGCCGAAGTCCACATCCAGGTAAGCTCCCTGGGCCCCTTCAAAGAGAATGCTTTTTCCGGAGGCCACGGCTTCGTGCATAACCGGAATGGTGTTGGTAATGTGGGGGCGCAGCACATCCGCGGCGGCGCTTACTTCCGCTACCATTTTTTCTTCATCCATGGCGGGGAGGCCCATGCGTTCCATTTCCGCATTCGCCATCTTGATGCGACGGCGCAGCACTTCGTCAAAAATCCCGGGATCCCTCATGTCCGTCATGCGCACGCCGATGCGGCGTGCCTTGTCCGCGTAAGTGGGGCCGATGCCGCGCTTGGTGGTGCCGATGGCTTTTTTGCCGAGGGCGGATTCCTGGGCGGCGTCCATTTCCTTGTGGAAGGGAAGGACCACGTGGGCGCGGTCGGAGATGAGAAGGTTGTCTTTTGTAATGGTCACGCCCTGGCCGCGGAGTTCATTGATTTCCTCCACCAGGCCGATGGGGTCCAGCACCACACCATTACCGATGACGCAAAGCTTGTCCGGCCACAGGATGCCGGAGGGAACCAGGTGGAGAATATATTTCTTTCCATTGGCAATTACAGTATGGCCGGCGTTGTTGCCGCCCTGGCCGCGTGCCACCACGTCGGCGGATTCCGTCAGGAAATCGATCATTTTGCCCTTGCCTTCGTCGCCCCATTGGGAGCCGATAATAATGGTATTCATGATAAAAATGGAACTCGAAGACCTTAATGAGATTCCTGCCTTATGGCAAGACAATCTTACGGAATTGTTAAGTTTTCCTGACCAGTGGCGGGAAGCCCGGCAGGGCAGGCGGGAGGGGCCGTGCCGGATTATCCGGTTTCAGGAACGGAGAGACCGCGGCATTGGGAGGGCCGTGCCGCGGGGAGGAAGGGGCGGCCTGCTGAAAAGGAACTCAGCGGAAGTGGAGGGCGGAACGGTGCGCTTCCTCCGGAACCAGCGTTTTCCAGATGTCTTCATCCGCAGCGATCATGCGCTGGATGTCCCGCGGCGTGTGGCGCAGCAGGAATTCATTGAAAAAGGGCACGTCCACCACCAGGCCGTTCGCCAGGAAGTGCTGGTACAGGTGCACGTATTGTTCCGGCGCGCGGAAAGTGCGTGCCGTGACGAATTCCCCGGATTTGCGGTTGAGCCACGGGGAGACGTACAGGCGCGTTTTGTTCTGGAAGGTGCGTCCGAAGGATTCCAGAATGCCTCCGGGAATGTCCTCCGTCCATTTTTCCTTGAACAGCTCATTCAGCAGGCCGATGGAGAGGGCGATGGCAATGGGTTCTCTCGTGTAGCGCGCCAGCAGCCCGGACAGGTTGTCGAAACGGGCCATTTTGGTAATCAGAACGTTTTTGCCGAGAGCCTTGAGGCTGTCCGCCCTGTCCAGGAATTCCAGATGGTCCACATCATCGCCGCGGAGCAGGTTATTCATGGATATTTCACAAATTTCCATGCAGCGGTCCGCCTGCGTCTCATTGATGTGGGAGAGGAAGGTTTTTTTCACCTGGGCCATGACTTCCAGATGCAGATTGCAGACGGGGTTGAAACTGCCCCTCATCAACACGATGGGGCGCTTGTACAGCACATCCGCCGCCTGGGCCACCTGGCCGTTCGCCAGGAACAGGGTGGCCGGCGTCAGGCCGGACTGGACGAGCTGGAGCGCGAAAAGACGGTTGTCCACCATGGAAAAACCGTGGCCTTCAAAACGGACGACATCTATTTCCACCAGCCGGGGATCCAGATTGTCCACCAGGGATTCAATGAATTCCTCCAGACGGTCCCTTTTGAAAAAGACGGCGTGCAGGATGTTGACGCCCAGGATGCCCAGGTCCTTCATCTGGCGGTCGTGGTCCGGGTCGTTCAGGCGAACGTGAATAATCAGGTCGGACGGTTTTGCCTCCGGTTTCAGCTGGAAGCGCACCCCTATCCAGCCATGCCAGGGGCCGTTGTCCCGGTAGCCTTTGACTTTTACCGTATTGCAGAAGGCAAAGAAGCGGGTGTCTTTGCCACGCTGGGGGCCCAGGCGGTTGACGAGCTGGGTAAATTCGTAGTCCAGCATGCCTTTCAGTCGTTCTTCAGAAACGTAGCGCTTGACCGGCCCGTACAGGGTGTCGCTGACGGTCATGTCATAAGCGGAAATGGTTTTGGCCACTGTTCCGGCGGCTCCGGATGCCCGGAAAAACCAGTTGGCCGTTTCCTGTCCGGCTCCGATTTCCGCAAAGGTGCCGTAAATGGTGGAAGCCAGGTTGAGTTGGAGGGCTTTGTCCTGTGTTTGCGCTAGTGCTTTGGAACTCATGGAAAGCGGGAACCGATTTTTGATTTTCAATTATTGGTGGGAAGAAGCCTGCGGGTGGCGTCGCTCATCCAGCCGGAGTGCAGAAGCTGGTCAATAATAACGGCCCGGTTTCCGGGCAGGTCTTCCGGATAGCGGATGAGCACGCAGGTGCGCACGGGGCCGTTGTAAAGCAGCCTGGTCAGTTCCAGGGCAAGCGGGGAATACCTGTCCACGTACGCATTCAGGCGTTCCCCGTTGGGGAACTCAAGGGTGAAGTTGAGATATGACGTGTTGCGGTAGCTTTCCGCGGAGGATTCCTCCAGGAAAGGGGGCTGATAAATGCCGGACATGCTTAGGATGATTCTGACGGGAACGGGGGTGGAGGGCTTTTTGGCTTCCAGCTCCGCCGGAAGCATGGGGGAATAGCCCTCCCAGGCTTCCCAGTCCAGCTTCCATTTTCCTGAATTCCGGTCATACAGGAAAACCGCAGGGCGGATAGTGTTGTCGTCCATCAGCACGGAGATCTGAAGCAGGTCCCCGTTTTTGGAGCTTCTGCCCGCTTCCTGGGGCAGGTAGTCCTTGTATTGGCCGTAGGAGGCCCAATAGGCCATTTTGGGAGCTACGGCTGCGGGATTCATTACGTAGTTGAGCCTCTCTTCATCCGATTCCCCCATGCAGTAGAGGGCCAGTTCATTCATGGCCGCCGTAATATGGGGGGAAATGGATTCCGCCTTCCGGTCTTCCTCCCTGCGGCTGTGGGCTATGAGGTATTGCCGCTCCCTCTGCTGCAATTGCTCCAGCAGGTCTTTATTCACTTCCTGTGAAAAGAGCGCTTCATGATCCACGAACCGGTCTGAGATATTCAGAAGTTTGGAGTTTTCCGCTTCCATATCCCTCCCGCGCAGGAACATGAACACGCCCAGAAGGGAAAGAACCAGTCCCGCGACAAAAAGCCATATATGCCAGGTGGGCCGGCGTTCACTGCGCATGGTATCCGCGGCGGCAGCGCGGTATTCCGGCTCTTCCGGGGCCAGGGCGGCGCAGCGTGGCGCGGCAATGGCCGGAGCGGCGTTTCCCTCTTTCCTTTTACGGATTTTTGTCGTGGATTTATTGGGGCCCGGAGTGGTGGGCCCGTGAACGGAAATGGTCCGTTTGTCCGTCTTTTTCTTTGGTGCGAGCGGTGTATGCGGAGCGGAGTACGCGGAAGTGTGCGGAACACCGGCGGCAGATGGCGGAATAGCCGTGTGTTTCGGATTTCCGGGCGCTTTCTCTGCAGCTTCAGGCGTCCGGCCCGGGAATGTTGAAAGCGCTTCTTCCCGTTTGACGGCCGTGACAGCGGAGTGGCAGACGGGGCATTCCACACGGCTGCCTACGCAGGCGGCCCTGACGGCAAAGGAATTGCCGCAAATATGGCAGAGGCAGGGGACGGCGTCCTGTTCTTCCGTTTCCGGCCTGGGCTTTTCTTCCTGCCTGGCTGTGACTGAAGCGGTGCAGATGGGGCATTTTACCTGGCGTCCCAGAAAAGACGCCTTCACGGCGAAGAGGTTGCCGCATGACGGGCATGTGCAGGCTACCGTGTCCTGGGATGGGGAAGGCATGAGGGGAAAAAGTTACAGGTGGATGAATTCCGGCACGGGAATGGTGATGGGCCTGGGCGCCGGCAGCGTAATGCTTGTATCCGTATGGTCTGAAGAAACGGGATCTGCGGAAATGGCTTGCGCTTCCGGCACGTTTTCGCCAGCCCCCAGCAGTTCAAAGTTGCGGTTGGCCGGGACCTGGTTCAGCTCCGTATGGTAGGGATCGTCCCCCTGGAGGATGGGCCTGGTGGGCAGGATGGGCGGCAGGGGAAGAATGCGGTTCTGGGCCGTGAAGGTGGAGACGGGTGCGGAGACGTCCTCCCCGTGGAGGTCGCAGAAAGGCAGGCTGGAATCCCCCTTGCGGAGGTATTCGAATATGGTGTGTCGGCGGTATTTTTTATCCGACGGGTCAATGTCATAACAGCTGTGCGTGGCCCTCTTCCCGGTGGTCAGGCAGATTTCCACCCGTTCTACGCTGGGGGGAGGGGCCAGTTCTCCGGCAGGGAACTGCCGTTCCGCTTCCGTGATGGCGGTGCCCAGCACGGAAGCGCAGGTGTCTGACGAGAAGGCTCCGTGATAAATGGGCTTTTTGCCTTCCAGGAACCCTACCCAGATGCCGCAGGTAATGCGGCTGTCATACCCAAACAGCCAGTTGTCCGCGAAGTCGTACGTGGTGCCTGTTTTCACGCCGCCCTTGAAGTTTTTCGGCAGATACGGGGCAACGCGCTGGGCTGAACCGTTTTTCAGGGAAGAATTCAGGATGTTGTGAAGCTGGAAAGCCGTGGCTGTGGATGTGGCCCCCTTCCGTATCTGGGCATTGTTCCGGGTTTCAATCGCCTGGGTGGATTCCCAGATCAGCTGGCCGTCTTCATCTTCTATCCTGTCCAGATAGTAAATATCCTGAGGGCGGGAACCCCCGTTCGGGATGGCAGTGTAGGCC
>ENA-OXQX01000488-OXQX01000488.1-human-gut-metagenome-genome-assembly--contig:-NODE-488-length-12544-cov-28.4845_pt1 | contig 12544 bp, 9 predicted proteins | sample MGYA00249586_ERZ652571 | MGnify/ENA primary metagenome ERZ652571 (study PRJEB26925, sample SAMN05826702) | human gut metagenome | biome: ENVO:2100002; feature: ENVO:00000062; material: ENVO:00002003...
AATAAAAAAATGAGAAATGGTTTCTGATAACAACACGCAACCATTTCTCATTTTTTTATTCCCAACTTCCTCCTAGTACCAATTCACCGCACTACCCGTATTGCTTCGCTGATCCCATTTCAAAGCATCGGTCAGCATACTGGAGTTAGCACGAATACTGAAGTTATAGGAAGTAAAGGGACCGAATACCAAGCCACAGCTCATATTGAAACAGTGCAGGTCACGGCTGATATTGACCGTTGTCATTGACATCTCTTTCGTATTAAAATCATACCCCGAAGAATAATTCACATTCCAGCGGCTACCCAACTTCACATTACCGGAAACATTCAATGAATGAGTCACCGAATAAGGATATCGCATCGTCTTGATATTAATCTGCTTGCTTCTGTCCTCACGAATACTATAACTATAACTCAAGCTCAATGACCATGGCATCTTGAAAGCCATATAGCCATCCGGATCTATAGCCGCCTTCTCTGTTTTTCTCAAACCGGAGTTATCTTCTTCCTCCGTGTTTTCATTGCCATCATCACTGTACTCATCCAGATTTTCATTCTTCTTGTCTTTATCCCCCTTACTGTCCTTTTCATCTTTCGGCCCAAACCACTTTTTCCACGAATCATTATTCAATGTATACGAGAAAGAACCGCTATACCCCTGAAAACGACCAAAACGTCCGTATGACCATTCTGTACGGTTGCCTTCCACTACCTTGCCGTCTTTATCAAACTCATAAGCATACGTAGCAAACTGGGCGTTCATATTAAAAGTATAACTCTTGGTCAGTTTCAAGCGCAGATTCATACTCAAATTTCCCCAAGGTTTCTCTTTAGCCGCCGCATTATAGGAAATACTGGCTCCCAACTGGTCAATCAAGCTGATTTTCTTCACTCCGGTAGTATCCGCATCGGATTTCACTTTCATTTCCACATTATTATCTATAGAGAAAGTGAAATTCTCGGATTTACCACTGGGCGAGAAAGAGTAAGGCAAACCTTCATATGGATTATAAGTCTGAGTACGTACTTCTCCATCCGTATCAGTATAAGTATACGTTCCCACATATCCATACCTAGACGTACTGAAGTCCGGTGCATAACTCATGCTCACCGAAGGAGTAAAGACGTGACGGATCATTTCAATCTTGTCGCCAAACAATTTCTTCCACGGTTTGTAGAAACCATACATCTTGGTATTCACCTGCAAGCTCAAATCATAGTTATACACACGGTTGAAACCGTTGATTGTATCTCTCCGCACATTATTAGGTGCCGACGGATCATAACTCTGCTCCACCTTGCGCATATACCAGCGCTCGGTATAGTTGAAAGAAGGCACAACGTTGATATATTTAAACAAAGTGAATGTAGCGCTGATAGGAATCTTATGCTGCATACCATTAGTCCATTTATTCAAGCCCTGCTTCAGAATCAGATTATCCTTGGTATTAATCGAGTTCGTCATCTGGCCGGTATATTGGAGTGAGATTTTCTCATACCAACGTTCATCACCTACCGCTTTCTTACGCTTGAACGGATAAATACGGTTCAATGAAATATTCAAATCCGGCAACGTCACACTGATAGAAGAGTCACGCGTATTCTGAGAGATATTGAATGTACTGGACAGATTCAATCCTATTTCGGGGAAATTGCGCGAATAACTCACACTAGACGTCTTGGTGTTATTTGAATACTGCTGCGGGTTGTACAAACTACTCAGGTTACGCTGGTCATAACTACTGGTCGCAAAGTTCACATTCGCCGAAAAAGAGCTGTTAGGGTTAGCCTTGGCATCCTGTCTGTGACTCCATGCAATTCTGAAATCTTTTGTAACCATATAGTCCGGCATATTCTTCTCACCGGTTTTCGTTACCAGATAACTGGCATTGAAATTACCGCTATATTTATATCTCTTGTTATAATTAGACTGCACGGACAGTCCCCATGAACCTTTCGTAAAGATCTCACCCAACACTTTCAAATCCATACGGTCACTGATGGCGAAATAATATCCCCCATCACGCAAATAAAAACCACGATTCATTTCATCACCGTATGTAGGCATAATGAATCCTGACGAATAACTGCTGTTAAACGGAAAAAATCCGAAAGGAATAGCGATAGGCAACGGCACATCCTCCACCACCAGCTGGGCAGGACCGAAAACCACATTTTTCTTAGGACGCACTTTCGCCATGGAAAGTTTCAGATAGAAGTGAGGATGTTCGTGATTATCACACGTAGTATATCGTCCGTGACGCAAATAAAGTTCATCATTAGCACCTTTCTTCGACTCCTCACTGGTAACGTATCCTTCCCCCTGCTGAGTAACGATATTATTAATGAACCCCTTCTTCGACTTGAAGTTATAACGCATGATTTTTGACTCATACGGAGTCTCGCCATCCTTAAAGACAGGAGTACCTTTTTCCACGCCAACCGAGTCGGGAACACCACGGGCATACACCGTACTGCTATCCATGTTCATTGTAATCACGGCAGAGGTCAACTCTATTTTCTCATAGTTCACCTTACCGTCACCATACAGATGGGCATATCCGCCCTCAGTGAATACGATAGAGTCATTTGCTTCATAAATAACAGGCGCATCCAACGGCTGTTTCTTTTTAGGTGCAACCGTATCGATAGACAACGTATCTACCAAAGCACTATCTACTTTCAGGGAATCATTACCGGATGCAGAATTCCGCTTTCTGCGTTGAGCACCTGTACTTAAAGAAAGTGACAGGCATGCAAATAGTAGTAGGAATGTTATAAATCTATGTCGTTTTAGTGGCGTCATTCACAAATCATTTACGCTTTTGAGGGGCAAAATTAAGCATTATCCGCCAATAATGAACTATTTAGCGGATATTTAATTTATTTTTAAGGCTTACAAGAAACATTCGCACCAATGGTTAAAACGGATTATCCCATCTTCCCCATAACGTGAAATACTCTTTAACGCCTTCTCCACGCTCTTTTCCCTGTCCAGATGCGTCTTTGAGAAAAACTTGTCGGCAAAGCAAATAACCTGTTCTTCCAGCGAAACCGGAACCATATTCCGATGAGGAACAGGCAACTGCTGGTCAATAATACTTTGCAAAGACATACCCGCTCCCGTATGTCTCTCACAGACCAATGCATGACGCGGAAATCCTTCTTTCCGCATCAGATCAGCCCCCAAATATCCATGACAAATATAAGGATAAGATCCGAAACAACAAATGCCCTCAGCATCCGTCATAAAAATACCAATATCGTGCAGCATCGCCGCCTCTTCCAGAAACTGCTTGTCCAGATTCAATTCCGGATGCTTTCCGGCAATCCATAACGCCTTATCGGCCACCGAACGGCTATGCGCCAGCAGGATATGTTTCAGTTCATTATCTTCAGGATAATATTTATTAATGATAGCAAGTGCGTCCATTCTCAATTAAATTCTTATTTTTGTGCAATATTACAAAATAATCGCCACATATCATGAAAACAAAATACATTTTCCTATACTGCCTCTTGTTTATCTGCAACGCCGTGACCGCGCAAAAGGTTATCACCGGAGCCGAACAGATGGACCGTCTCTTACCTATATTAAAAGGGAAGCGTGTGGCATTGGTTGTAAACCAAACCTCCAAAGTAGGAGAAACCCATCTGTTGGACACCCTGCTTGCAGCGCATATACAAATAAAAAAGGTATTCGCTCCCGAACACGGATTCCGGGGTGACGCCGATGCCGGAGAAACCATCAGGAACGGAAAAGATACCCGCACGGGAATACCCATCCTGTCCCTTTACGGTAAAAATAAGAAACCTACAGCCACACAGCTACAGGACATAGACCTGATTGTGTTCGACATTCAGGATGTAGGTGCCCGTTTCTATACCTATATCAGCACCATGCAGTATGTAATGGAAGCTTGTGCCGAGAACCGGAAACAACTGGTCATCACAGACCGGCCCAATCCTTGTGATTACGTGGACGGCCCTGTGCGACAGAAAAACCAGAAAAGTTTTGTGGGTATGCACGCCATCCCCATTTTACACGGTTGCACTGTAGGCGAGCTGGCTCAAATGATCAATGGCGAAGGCTGGCTGCCCAATGGCAAAAAATGCGCGTTGACCGTCATCCCCGTGGAAGGCTGGAAACACGGACAACCCTATTCGCTTCCGGTAAAACCCTCTCCCAACCTGCCCAACGACCAGGCAATTGCCTTATATCCTTCACTCTGCCCGTTTGAAGGTACAGCCATCAGTGTGGGCAGAGGTACTCTTTATCCTTTTCAAGTAATCGGTTCACCGGATATCCGCATCTCCTCCTTTTCTTTCAGACCGGAAGCCTTGGAAGGCTTTGACAAGAATCCGATGTATAAAAACCAATACTGCTATGGCAATAATCTCCGCCATATCACCGCCCCGAAAGGATTCTCTTTAAAATACATCATCACCTATTATCAAGCTTATCAAGACCTTGGGAAAGCGGACAAGTTCTTTACCCGCCCGCAATGGTTCGACCTGCTGATAGGGAACCGTACCGTAAGGGAACAAATCATGAAAGGAGCCAGTGAAGAAGAAATCCGTGCAGGATGGCAGAATGAACTGGAAGCCTACAAAAAGATGAGAGAGAAATACCTGCTTTATGAATAATATTTCCTTCCAAGCTGACAGATTTCGTCAAAAAAGGAGACAACAACCCAATCTATTCAGGACACGCAGCACCATTCCTCTGCATCCACCAAGCCCCAACCACAAACGGCTTTCCAACCGCCAACACATGGAATCCGTTTCAATCTTCTTTCCGGAAGGCCTGCATACCTTTCTCACCACCCCGATGATATCCGTGTCCTCACATTCCTCATAAAAACGGCAGACGCCATCCCCCTGCATCAGATAACGACTGTCTCTTTTTTGAATAATCCGATGCAATACATACCGGTCTGTCTGCCGGAACAGAATGACATCAAAAAGTTTCAACTCCTCCTTATCATACGGCCCCACCACCACTTCATCCTTCCCATTTCTCAGTAAAGGCATCATGGAATTGCCTTTCACCCGGAACTTCACACTCCTGCCACTTTTGATTTCCGACTCCACCCACGCAAAGAAACATTCATTCGCTATCCGCTTCATACCCATCTCCATATAAAGTACGACATACTAATTTCACCGCCTCCGCATCGGGCAAACACTCCAGATGATAAACAGGAATGGATGAAACCATCTTTTCCAACAGACTACAAACCCCACAGTATAATTCCTCCTCGTATGCAAATGCAGGAGGAGCAGACGGATGCAAAGCTGCATAAGCCTGCAAAGTGTTCAATCTCCGTATCTTGTTATACGGTGCTTGTGACAAACGTACACATCCGGCCAACGGATAACGCTCCGCCTTATAACAAGGAGTCTTCCCACTCCACGGGCTGCCATATATACCCACACGCCCCCCTCTTCATAACGCACAATGGGACTGTCATCATTCAGCAACTTACTTCCTGCTATATTTTCCCTCCACAAACGGGTATGGGTACTTTTTCCGGTTCCGCTTTCACCTAAAAAAAGAACCGCTTTCCCCTTATAAACAATACAACTGCCATGCAAGGCAACCGTATCTTTCCGTACCGTCATCAGGCCATACCCCATCCATAAGGCAAACCTTAAAAGACGGGGAGAATAATGACCATATAAACAGATACCTCTCCCGGTTCCACCCATCGTCCGGAGATAAAGCGACGGTTCTCCCTGCGGAGCCAGTTCCAACAAAAAGCTATCCCCACTCACACCAAAAGTACCGGTTACATCTTCATATCCGAACCCATAGGACTTTCTCTGAAAAGCCGGAAAACCCCAACCGTTTCCCTCCCAAACAGTAAAATCCGGCAACCAAGCACCCTCATATACATCTTTTGCCGAAACCAGATCCGGTTGCCAAACAAAAGGCTTGAAACCGCTGATACCATCCACCGCCTCCATCAACCTTTCGTCCGGCAGCGCGAAGCAGTGGCCACCTATTTTATAAATTCGATCCATTGTCTTTTCCATTTAATCTGATTACACGATGACAATATGCCAACGAGCTTTCCCGATGGGCTATCGTAAGAACAGTCAGCCCCCTACACTCCTTCATCAGACCGAGAAGCATTTCATTGACAGCCCGTTCAGTCTCATTATCCAATGCAGAAGTAGCCTCATCCAGTAGAAGCACCTCCGCTTTCTTATACAAAGCACGGGCGATGCCTACCCGTTGTTTCTGACCTCCCGAAAGCCTTCCTCCCCCTTCACCCAAAGGAGTATCCATTCCTTGCGGCAATTCATCCACCCAAGCATCCAATCTCACCAGCCTCACTATCTCCGCTACCCGTTCCTTATCTATAGACCGGCATCCCAAAGCAATGTTTTCCGCCAAGGTCCCATCCAGCACAAACACTTCCTGTTGCACATATCCCACCTTGCGATGCCATTCCTGCCTCGGCACATCGGCAAGCGGCCTGCCATCTATCCGAATAGCGCCTTTATCCGGAGTGATAAATCCCAAAAGCAGATTAAACAAGGTAGATTTACCCACGCCACTCTCACCACAGATACCTACATATTCCCCCTTACGAATAGTACAACAAAAGTCCTTTAGAACCTCTTTACTTTCAGGATAAGCATAGGTGAGGTGTTCTATCCGTATCTCTTTTTGAAAAGAAAACGCTTCCTGCCCCCATGATGGAGAAACTGCTTCCATCCCCTTATCCCCCAATCCTTCCTCTATAATCCGCAGAGAATAGACCGCATTCTGTACTTGTGTCCAACCACCTAAGATGCCGCGCAAAGCGGGTAACAGCCGGAAAGCCGCCAAAGCAAAGACACCTACCAGCGCTTTGATATCCCCTGTTCCGAAAACAGTGAGCAAGGTCAGCCCCGATATGACCGCCATTTCGGAAAGGCAAAGAGGAAGATGCTGTATCGTTTCCAGTTTCAAACGGCTCTCACTGATTTTCCTTACCTTCTGGGCGAATGCCTGCTGAAGAAAAGGAAACGCCGCATTCAGTTCCAATTCGGCATACCCTTTCATCGTTTCCGTGACCAGCCGGGATTGCTCACGACGAGCCTGCTGCTCCTGCTCACCATAACGGCGCATCGGTTTCCTGATCCCCCATCCGTAAATCAGCATGAAAGGCAGAAAGGCAATATACAGCATCAGTACCGTCAACGGAGCGTAAACCAACAAAGCTGCCGTCACCCAAAAAACAAGCAGCAGTTCTCCTGTCATGCGAAGCAAGGGGGAAAGAAGGTTTAAAGAAAAAGCATAACAGATATAGTTCACCTCATATCCCAGCCGGATACTCCCCCTGCTGCGTATAAACAATAATCCCCGTTGATAGTAAGAAGTAAAGAGAGAAAAGCTGAGCCGACGGTAAAGAGACATCAGAAAATGGTTTTGAAAACGTGAAAGCCCCGCTGCCAAAGCGTTTTTCACCAAAATAAAGACTATTGCCACCAGACAAAATAACAGGGCGGCATCTTTATCCCTCCCGTCATCCAACAGAAAAAACAAGACAGGCAACAGGGCAGCGAGTCCGGCAAAGTCAAGTAATGCGCAAAGAAATACGGCACAAACCACCCTTATCCCCATTTTCCTTTCATCAGGCAACAACAAACGGCAGATTCTTTTCAACATAAACCGCTTATTTTCGTTCCGTCTGGAAGATGGTATGGGGAGAGCGCAGATGCAACAGAATAGAATTTCCAACCCATTTGCACAGTGAAATGCGCAACACGCTGTTGCACGCACGATGAGTATGCAGCATACGTTTGGTTTTATAAACCAGAATGCCCCATTTATTCTTCGCCGGAACTGACATCGTATAGGGTGGCCGGATGATTTCCCGTAAGATTTCCTCCGCCAACTCTTCTCCTCCATATACAGGAACGGAAGTTCCCAAATAATCATTACAGAGGCGGGTCATTGCCAATATCATATTTCTAAAACGAATATCCGTCACTTCCTCAGGAATATGCAGGCCGTATCTATTCAGCAGGCAAGCCCAGTCGCAAAGATGATGAAGTGCCAGGCCGCGTGCATAATGCTGGGCGGCATGAAAAGCGAGAAATACGGTATTAAAGGTGGAAGATGGGATTAAAATGGAGCATTTTCCGTCCAATTCCGCCGATACGGGTTGTAGCAGTTTTTGAAGGAGCTTATCCATCTTCACTGCTATACGGTATGTTTCCGAATTAATGAAGGTTTTATGATTCTCTATCGGAATACCTTTATAGTAAAACACACTATGCTTTTCGGAGTGTTCAAAGTCTACCTCTATTCCTTTTTCTTCCATTAACCGGTCTGCCAGCCGGTTGGCCTCGGCATCACTTTTCCGGGAATGGTCTGCCGAATAAGTGAAGATGTCTATATCTCCCCCTTCCCTGTGCGAAGGAATAGGATAATAGGTGGAGAGACCCACTCCTTTCAACTGGACCGTGGTAATGCCATGCGTTTTATAAAAAGCTGAAAGTTCGGCTATGGTATGGCAGTACCGCAGGTAGCGTTTTTCATAGTTCTCTACCGCCATCGCCCAGTTTAACTTCAAAGCCTTCGGAGGTTGCAAACAGGCCGGCAGGGTTTGTATTCCGTCCCATGCCAAAGCCATCACTCCCTGAGTGCAAGCTAGTTTGTAACACGCCTGCCAAAGGGCAGGAGATATATCGGTAAAAAGGATTTCACTAACCGGCTTTGTGCTGTTCAACGCGGATCGGAGCAAGGCAAATAGCATTTGCTCCGGTTTATCGAGTATTATATCCATTGTTATATCAATCAAGTAAGGCTGAACATTTTTTTAGTGCATCTGCCCAAATCACCACATCTCTTTCGGCCTGCTCTTGAGAAATATGATAAGATTCCACCAACACCAAGGCTGCCTCTTGTAAAGTGAAATCCTTTCCCGAAAGTCGTTTCCAAAGTAAGCAAGCGGAAAAATTAAAGGAAATAATACGGGTCAAATCAGTATCGGGAACACCTTGGTTCACAATTATTGTTTCTCCGGCTATGGAGCGGAGTTTAAAATGGGGATTAAGTTTCATAATCTTCTAATCTTAAAAAAAGAAAGCCGCCCGACCTTTCGAGACAGGACGACCTTCTTTTATTACAAATCACTTTCTGCCATGACTAATAACATGATAGCAAATAATTCTCTTATTTTATATAACTATCCCAACCGGTTCCTTTAAAAGAAGGAGTACCAGTCACGTTAATGATAGAGGAAGCATCTGTTATCGATGAATCAACAACCAAATTGCCGTTAAAAGTACCACCCTCAATATTCAATTCCATAGGTTCGGTGTTTCCGGTACTTTTTGATAATTCCACGTTACCATTAATAATACTAGTACCTTTAACAGTTACTTTAACTCCGTCAGTGTAGGTTGAAAAGCCGCAAACATCAAATGCATATGCACCAGTTCCGGCATTAATCGTAGTATTGTTAATTAAAATATTACCACAATTGTTACTCAATACATATAAGGCATTTAGCCCCCTCACTGTCATAGCATCCAACGTCAAATTACAGTAGTTCTGAATCATAATTTTATCATTATCACTTGCCAGTGTTCCGTTTTTCATAGTAACGGTAGAACCTTTCAACAATTGACAACTGTTCGTTTCTGTGCCAGCCGAGCCAACGGTCGGTTTAGCAAGTGTAAGCACATGGTTGTTCAAGTCTAATTCTACAGATTGTCCACTTTGCGTTTTAAAGCCATTACAAGTAGCGTCTCCATTCAAACGTATCTTCACGTTAGCATTACCGCTTAAGTATAAAAGTGCGGACGGATCGGAAAAAGTACCACCGGTAACAGCCAGCGATGCACCTGCACCAACCACATAGATCTTGCCATTCAGTGTTCCACCACTGATAGTCATCTGTCCCAAGTCATTGGCTGCACCATTATGGCCTTCATTATCCACCACATACTGAGCGGAACCAGTCGTATTGAATATACCTCCTTTGATTTCAGCCACATGATGATTCTGTACGGTTGCCTGAGACATATTGGTGAACGTACCGTCGTTGATGACAAGCCGGGCTCCATCATCATTTTTAATAGTATTAAGACCTCCGGCAAATGTACCACCGTTTATGATAAGTGAAGGATTCTGATGATTGGTACCACTTACATATCCATTTCGCGGATTCGTATTGGTATAATCATAATACCCATTGGCTATCATCGAAGAATAATGCCCGTTTTGCGATATCTCCACATTTGGATTAATCGTCATCTCGCCATGATTCAGAATATTATAATAACTGTTACCACCAGAGCTTTCTGAGTTCTGACCGTTTTCCTTACTTCTAATATAGGTTCCGCCATTAAGAATTACTGTACCGTTATTATAGATACAAGCTTTCCCGTGACTTACATTATCCACTGTACCATTTCCGTTAATGGTCAGTTTACTATCCTTGTTTACAGTAAATGTATCACCAGATTTGTTGGTGATTTTATGACCGTTCAAATTGATGATAACTTCATTCGTTGCGGAAATAGTAAAATCTCCCGTCAAGTCTGTGGCAAGAGTATAAGTTCCACCATTTTTTGCGACATTTTGCAAGTCGGCTACGGCAGCATCAACTACTTCAAATGCATCATTACCGGACAGATTGGGTAATTCAGCACCCTCTTCTTTATAAATAATGACAGTTGAAGTGTTACCGCTTTCACGACTGATGGCTGTTACTTTGGCACCACTCTTCACTCTTACATTACCGGCTTTTACCTTCAATGTATTAACAGTAATTCCTTTACCTAGAACCAATGTGTTTGCAGCAGTAGTTGCCGTTACTTCATCATAAGTAGCAGTTTCGCCATTGGCAGCCAAAGTTACGGTAGAAGAAGGCAGATCTATCTCAAATTTAGGCGCAGTATCTAATTGCGGTACAGATACCAACACGTTTTCAGGTGCAGCTGTACCACCAGTACCAGTGCTCTCTTCTTTAATGGCAACAGCATTTGTTGTAGAAATATTTTCAAAGGATATGCTGACATTTTCTGCCGGTGTACTTTTTTTCGGTATTGAAACTGTAGGACTGGTTTCAGTTGAAGCCACATCAGCCACAGAAACAGAATTGGTTTCTTTTAAAGCATCGGCTACCTCTGATACACTTTCAACTGTTGTCGGTACACTTCCGGATACTTCGTCCAACGTTATAGTTGTGGTATAACGTTCGTTACGTTTAGCATCTAAAGCTTTTGTCTTTAAGACCTGGCTTGTAGCGCCATTACCAATGGAAAGTTCCAAGGTAGGATACTCGGCTACAGGCAACGGGAAATAGAATGTTTTACTGGTCACGACGTCACTGCTGGCAGCAAAGTTTATAGTTATGGAAGAGGAATTTGACGTTTCTGTGGTTGTCAATGTAGGTATACCTTTGGAGAATGTTATTTGTGCATTTCCAGCAATGGCTGGAACAGTAGTTTTTCCTTGAGCGGTCATAGAAGTCAATTTCGCCCAAGTATAGTCCTTCGGGATATTATTGACAGTTACGCTCATCAGGGCACCTGCATTTTTAAATGCCAGGACATTCTGTGCGCTCTCATTTATTTGGCAAGCCATAAGAGCACTGCTGTTTTCTCCTTCCTTATAATTATAGGTATCCTTCAACGTTAATGATATTTTACTTCCATCATAAGAAGCATCGCTGCCATAAGGATAAAAAGCAGCTTTCTTTACAGGATTCTCACCTTCCAGTAACCCTGAGAACCCTGCGTTCTTGGTTCCGGCTCCACTGGATAATGAATAGTTAATGTTAGTGTAAGTAGAAGAGCTTCCATTCGTTACAAAAATGCCAATCTCGTCACCTATACTCCAAACGACAGAATTGCCATTCATAGCAGTACGCGATTCAGCATCTCCCATAGTGGCACATACTTCATCAACGCCACTTTTCGCCACGCCCAAATCTTCATTGGAACAACCGGTTATTCCTAATCCAAGAACAGCTAAAGATGTGAACAATATCTTTTTCATACGTGTATGTTTTTAAATTATTTATTTCAATTACCAAGGCTGCGGGTCATAGTCTTCTGTTCCACCACTTACTGCAAATCCTTTTTCCACTTCTACTTCGATAACCTCCACTTTAGGAGCCTCATACATTTCCATATTGTTTGTTTCCATAATTTCCATACAATAAATTTAGATTATAATTTTTCAATGATTCTGTTCAGACATTATACGCCCCAATTATACCATAGAATATTTTTTATAGAAAGATGCCATAATTGCCGTCTGTGGGCAGAAGACTCCTGGCGGTCCGGTGACATATACTGTGTCTCCGCAACCTCGACTTGACAGATAACGGGAAATAAGGATTCGCATTCCCGCTTGCAGTGTTGTTTTCATACGTCTGTAAATGTTAGATCAGTCTATCTTGTCAAAAGACTTTGCCTAACTCCCCCTCCTCTGTTCGGCGGTTAACAATAAAAAAGCGTGAGGGCTGTATCTTGTTTATCCTATCGTCGGGCCTTCGCATTGCCTTGGTCTAGATAAACAACAGCCA
>ENA-OXQX01000518-OXQX01000518.1-human-gut-metagenome-genome-assembly--contig:-NODE-518-length-12124-cov-5.67843_pt1 | contig 12124 bp, 10 predicted proteins | sample MGYA00249586_ERZ652571 | MGnify/ENA primary metagenome ERZ652571 (study PRJEB26925, sample SAMN05826702) | human gut metagenome | biome: ENVO:2100002; feature: ENVO:00000062; material: ENVO:00002003...
AGTATTAAAAAGAATATGTTATGATGTTCTCGGAGGTGTGATGCCATGAAAACAAAAGAAGAACTGCCCGCCTGCCCCGTGGCCACTGCAGTCTCCCTCATCGGCGGCAAGTGGAAGCTGCTGATCCTGCGCAATCTCAAGACCCGCCCATGGCGGTTCAACGAACTGCAAAGAGATCTGGAGGGAATCTCTCAGAAAGTTTTGACGGACAGCTTACGGCAGATGATCGACGACGGGCTCGCCTACCGACACGACTATCACGAAACGCCCCCTCGCGTGGAGTATGGCCTGACCAGCCTCGGCAGAGAGATGCTTCCCATCATTGATGCCCTTGCCGATTTCGGGAACTACTACAAATCCATCATCCAATGATTTTCCACAACAAAAAAGGCGTGACCGCAAGGTCACGCCTCTTTTACTTTTTGTAATTTAACCGCCCAGATATGCGCTGCGGACACGCTCGTTGGTCAGCAGCTCAGCACCGGTGCCATCCATGACCACGCGGCCCGTCTCGAGGACGTAGGCGCGGTCTGCCACAGAAAGGGCCATCTGTGCGTTCTGCTCGACCAGCAGGATGGTCATGCCCTCTTTGTGGATGTTCTGGATGATGTCGAAGATCTCCTGCACCAGCAGGGGCGACAGACCCATGGAGGGCTCGTCCAGCATCAGCATGGAGGCGTTGCTCATCAGAGCACGGCCCATGGCCAGCATCTGCTGCTCGCCGCCGGACATGGTGCCGGCCAGCTGCTTGCGGCGCTCCTTCAGGCGGGGGAACAGCTCAAAGACCTTCTCCTTGTTGGGAGCGATGGTGGAAGCGGGCTGGGTATAAGCGCCCATGTCCAGATTCTCCTCCACGGTCATGTGCAGGAAGACATGACGGCCTTCCGGCACCTGTGCCAGACCGGCCTCGACGATTTTATGAGCGCGGACGCCCTTGATGCTCTTGCCCTTGTAGAGGACGTCGCCGGTCTTCGGGTGGAGCAGGCCGGAGATGGTCTTCAGGGTGGTGGATTTACCGGCACCGTTGGCGCCGATGAGGGTGACGATCTCGCCCTCGTTCACCTCGAAGGAGACATCCTTGACTGCGTGGATGTTGCCATAAAAGACGTTGATGTTATCAACCTTCAGCAAAGTCTGTGCCATCGTTCAGCCCTCCTTCTTGCCCAGGTAGGCTTCGATGACCTGGGGATTGTTGCGGATCTCGTCCGGCGTACCCTTGGCGATGATGCGGCCAAAGTTCAGCACGGCGATGCCCTCGCAGATGCCCATGACAAGGCTCATATCATGCTCGATGAGGAGGACGGCAATGTTGAACTCGTCGCGGATGCGGCGGATGGTCTCCGTCAGCTCTGCGGTCTCGGAGGGGTTCATGCCGGCGGCCGGCTCGTCCAGAAGCAGCAGCTTCGGGCTGGTAGCCAGCGCGCGCATGATCTCCAGACGGCGCTGTGCGCCGTAGGGCAGGCTGCCGGCCTGTGCATCGGCGAGGTCGGCCATATGGAAGATGTCCAGCAGCTCGAAGGCACGTTCGGTGCAGCGCTTCTCTTCCTTCCAGTAGTTGGGCAGGCGGATGAGAGAGGAGCCCAGATTGTACTTCATGGACTCGTGGAGGCCCACCTTGATGTTGTCGATGACGGACAGGTCCTTGAACAGGCGGATATTCTGGAACGTACGGGCCACGCCCATCCGGTTGACCTGATAGGTCTTTTTGCCGGCGGTGGGCATCCCATCGATGAGGATGGAGCCGCGGGTGGGCTGGTAGACGTTGGTCAGCAGGTTGAAGACGGTGGTCTTACCGGCGCCGTTGGGGCCGATGAGGCCGGTGATCTCGTTGCGGCCGATCATCAGGTTGAAGCCGTCCACGGCGGTCAGGCCGCCGAAGTCGATGCCCAGTTCACGGACGTCGAGGATGGGCTTTTTATCCTTGTCGCGGTCGGTCAGGAAGCCGCCGGAAGGGACGCTGTGTAACTTCGTCTGGAACTCACTCATGGTCTGCGCCCTCCTTGTCAGCATTCTTCTTGTGGAACAGCTCGCCGTTCATGACCTTTTCCACGATGCGGCTCATGGAGAAATCGTAGCTGCCCAGCAGTCCGCCCGGACGGAAGATCATCATCAGGATGAGCACCAGCGAGTAGATGACCATGCGGTAGCTGTCGAAGCTGCGGGTGGCCTCGGGCAGGATGGTCAGGACGGTAGCGGAGAGGATGGAGCCCAGCATGGAGCCCATGCCGCCCAGAACCACCATGACCAGGATCTCGATGGACTTCATGAAGCCGAAGGTGGAGGGGTTCAGAACGCCGATGTAGCAGGCGTACAGACCACCGGCCAGACCGGCAAAGGCAGCGGAGAAAGCGAAGGCCATGACCTTATAATACGTAGTCTGGATGCCGCAGCTCTCGGCAGCGATCTCGTTGTCGCGGATGGCGAGGACGGCGCGGCCATGGCGGCTCTTCATCATGGCATGGATGAGGAAGCAGGTGATGACCACACAGAGGAAGACATTGGCGAAGTTGGAGTACTTGGGGATGTTCTTGAGGCCCTTGGAGCCGTAGAACAGGCTGTAGCCCAGCACATCGTCGATGTTGTTCAGGGTGATGCGGATGATCTCGCCGAAGCCCAGGGTCAGGATGGCCAGATAGTCACCGGTCAGACGGAGGGCCGGGACGCCGATGAGGACGCCAAACAGGCCGGCCATCACAGCGCCCAGTGCAAGGCCGATGGCAAAGGAAACGCCATCGGGCAGAGGGCTGTACTTGGTGAACAGGGCGCAGGTGTAAGCACCCACGGCCATGAAACCGGCGTGGCCCAGCGGCAGCTGGCCCAGATAGCCGGTGGCCACGTTCAGGGACACGGCCAGGATGATGTTGATGCCCACGGTCATGAGCACCTTGTTCTGGTAAGTGGAGAGCATGCTGCCGGTCATGTAGGAAAGGGCCAGGAACAGCAGCACCACCAGCACGGCGTTCATGAGGTAGCGCACGGGCATTTTGAGCGTTTTGCGATTCTTGTTCATCTTCATGCCCTCCTTACACCTTTTCCTGCACCTTGCGGCCGAGGAAGCCCGTGGGCTTGAACAGCAGCACGATGATGAGGATGGCGAACGTGACGGCGTCCTTCCAGGCAGACAGGCCGATGGCGGAGACGAAGCACTCGCACAGGCCGATGACGATGCCGCCGACCATAGCGCCCGGGATGGAGCCGATGCCGCCCAGAACGGCGGCGACGAAGGCTTTCAGGCCCAGCATGGAGCCCATGGTGGGGGTAGCCTGCGGGTAGGAGCAGCAGTACAGCACCGAGCCGATGCCGGCCAGTGCAGAGCCGACCGCGAAGGTAAAGGAGATGGTGCTATTGACGTTGATGCCCATCAGGCGGGCAGCGTCCATATCCTCAGAGACGGCGCGCATGGCCTTGCCAAGCTTGGTCTTCTGGACGAGGAAGGTCAGCACCAGCATGGACAGCACGGTGACCACCAGCGTGATGACAGAGGTCAGGCCCAGAGGCGCCTTGCCCAGATAGAAGGTCTTGTTGTCGTAGTAAGACGGGATGACCTTTGCGCCCGAGCCCATGACCAGCTCAGCCGTGTACTCGAGGAAGAACGACACGCCGATGGCCGTGATGAGCAGAGAGATACGGGGTGCGCTGCGCAGCGGGGTGTAGGCGATCTTTTCGATGACCACGCCCAGCAGCGTACAGGTGAGGATGGTGGCACAGACCGCCGTGACCGGGCCGAGGCCCAGCTGGTTCATGACGAACCAGGACATGTACGCGCCCACCATGATGACGTCGCCGTGGGCAAAGTTCAGCAGCAGGATGATGCCGTACACCATGCTGTAGCCCAGTGCGATCAGTGCATAGATGCTGCCAAGGGACAGGCCATTGATCAGCTGGCTGAAAAACACTGTCATGGATGGATACTTCCTTTCTTTCCGGCGCTGTTGCACGCCTTATGTGGGGATACACTTTTTTCCAAAAAAGCGGAGAGCACCGGGGCAATACTGTTCCGGCGTTCTCCGCAGTCGGGTCAATTTACGATCATTCGGATCTCAGCGGTGCTTCCATCACCGGTCGATGGAAGAAAGCTGGGATCAGAACATTTCCTTCAGCACCGGCTTGCCGTCCACATAGGTCAGGATAGCAGTCTGCTTGACGGGGTCGTGATGCTCGTCGAAAGTGAAGGTGCCGGTGATGCCGTCGATGGTGCCGGAGGCAATGGCATCGATGACAGCCTGCTTGTAATCGTCGGTGCCAGCCTCGAGACCGGCATCCTCAGCAGCCTGCAGGCCGTAGACGACGGTCTTTGCTGCATCGTAGCCCAGAGGAGCGAAGCCGTTGGGGTACTCCTGACCGTACTCTGCCTTGTAGGCATCCTCAAACTCGGGGTTGGAGCCCTTTGCGTAGTTCGCGCAGAAGTAAGTGTCCTTCAGCTGATCGTTGGTGGCGTAGCCTTCCAGACCATCCCAGCCGTCGCCGCCCAGGAACGGAACGGTCAGGCCGACGCTCTCGGCCTGAGACAGGATCTGGCCCACTTCCTCGTAGTAGTTGGGGCAGAAGACGGTCTCGGGGTCCTTGCCGAGGATGGTGGTCAGCTGAGTCTTGAAGTCCACGTCGCCCTCAGAGTAGCTCTCCTGATCGACGATGGTGCCGCCCAGAGACTCGAACTCGTTGACGAAGTTCTCTGCCAGACCCTCGTTGTAGTCAGCACCCTTCTTGAAGATGACGGCTGCCTTGTTGTAGCCCAGCTTCTGGTATGCGTAGTCAGCCATCTTGATGCCCTGGAACGGGTCGGTGAAGGTGGCGCGGAAGACGTTTGCGTTCACGGTGTCAGTCTCGGCATCGTAGGTGACAGCCTCAGCGGTAGCGGAAGCGGTGACCATGGGCATATTGTAATCTGCGCTCTCAGCAGCGACTGCCAGAGTCGGGGTGGTGGTAACGTCGCCGATCAGAGCGGTCATCCCCTCGTCCACCATCTTGGTGAAGCAGTTGACAGCCTGCGTAGCGTCGCCCTGCTCGTCCTCGGTGAGGATCTCGATCTGCTTGCCGTTGATGCCGCCGTTGGCGTTGACCTGCTTCAGGTACAGGGTAGCACCGTTGACAACAGCCTGACCGTAAACGGAGACGTTACCGCTCAGGGGGCCCATAACGCCGACCTTGATGGTGTCGCCGGAAGCAGCTGCTGCGGTAGAACCGGCAGCGGCAGCAGTGGAAGCTGCGGTGCCGGAAGAGCCGCCGCAGGCAGTCAGAACACCGGCAGCAGCCACGACACCGGCAGCAGCCAGAAAGTTACGACGAGAGATCATGTTTTTCATAAGTCTATATCCTCCTGATATTTGGAAGCGTTCGTGTTATTTGCAGCCCTTTCGCACGGCCCATGAGCCAGTGTCCCGAAAAGCTGTTAAGGAAGCAGCGCTCCCTTCCCTCAAAGCAGCTCTGCTTCCTTGCGTCTTATTATAAGCACTTCGGTGCAAGTCCGCAATTCACAAATCGTCCATAGTTTTGGAGGAGTCTCGGGCAAAACTCGCTATTTTTCACAAAATCAAGCGTCACTTTTTGGTTACTTTTTCAAATTGTTCACCTGAGAAAAACAGAACATGAAAGCAATTCACAAGTAACAAAAAGATCGCACAACTTTCCTCTCCTGAAGTTTGCTCCCGCTAACATCCATGCATCCTCTTGCATCTCGGGCCGAATCATGGTAGGATAATATCGGTTAGTTAGCATATACTATCCAAATGAGAAGAGCGCATCCATTCCTATTATATATGGAGGTACAAATCATGAACTATCTTGAGATCGTAGACGTTCAGGGCCGTGAGATCCTGGACTCCCGCGGCAACCCCACTGTTGAGGCCGAGATCACCCTCGCCGACGGCACCGTGGCCCGGGGCTGCGCACCGTCCGGCGCATCCACCGGCGAGTTCGAAGCGCTGGAGCTGCGCGACGGCGACAAGGGCCGTTATCTGGGCAAGGGCGTCACCAAGGCTGTGGAGAACATCAACACCGTCATCGCTGATGCCGTCATCGGCATGGATGCTTCCGACATCTACGCCATCGACAAGGCTATGATCGACGCCGACGGCACCAAGGACAAGTCCAAGCTGGGCGCAAACGCCATTCTGGCCGTTTCCATCGCTGCCTGCCGCGCTGCTGCCACTTCGCTGGACATGCCCCTCTACCGCTTCCTCGGCGGCGTGAACGGCAACCGCCTGCCCGTCCCCATGATGAACATCCTGAACGGCGGCGCACACGCCACCAACACCGTGGACACCCAGGAGTTCATGATCATGCCCGTGGGCGCACCTTCCTTTAAGGAGGGCCTGCGCTGGTGCGCTGAGGTCTTCCACGCTCTGGCTTCCATCCTGAAGGCAAAGGGTCTGGCTACCTCCGTGGGCGACGAGGGCGGCTTCGCTCCCAACCTGTCCAGCGACGAGGAGACCATCGAGACCATTCTGGCCGCCATCGAGAAGGCCGGTTATCTTCCCGGCAGGGACTTCATGCTGGCCATGGACGCTGCCTCTTCCGAGTGGAAGAGCCCCAAGGGCAAGGGCTTCTACAAGCTGCCCAAGGCCGGCACCGAGTTCACCTCCAGTGAGCTCATCGCACACTGGAAGAAGCTGGTGGAGAAGTACCCCATCATCTCCATCGAGGACGGTCTGGACGAAGAGGACTGGGAAGGCTGGCAGGAGATGACCCGCGAGCTGGGCGGCAAGGTCCAGCTGGTTGGCGACGACCTGTTCGTCACCAACACCGAGCGTCTGGCCAAGGGCATCCAGCTGGGTGCCGGCAACGCCATCCTCATCAAGCTGAACCAGATCGGCTCCGTATCTGAGACTCTGGAAGCCATCAAGATGGCTCACAAGGCCGGCTATACCGCCATCAGCTCTCACCGCTCCGGCGAGACCGAGGACACCACCATCGCCGACCTGGCCGTGGCCCTGAACACCTGCCAGATCAAGACCGGCGCCCCCAGCCGCACCGAGCGTGTGGCAAAGTACAATCAGCTGCTGCGCATCGAGGAGCAGCTGGGCAGCAGCGCCGTCTACCCCGGCATGGCTGCTTTCAACGTGAAGCGCTAATAGCCCTCTCAGGCGCTGGTGCGCCAGCTCTCCCAAAGGGAGAGCCATTGGCAAGCCGGGCCACTCTGAGCTGACCGCTTAAATTTCTCATATCGCAAAAGCTAGTGCTCCGCTGCCCTCTGTAGCGGGGCACTATTGTTTTAGACCAGTCTGAGCTTCTCTCGTCTTGTGCAGACCTTACCGACACGCCAGCGGCTCCCCCTCTGGGGGAGCAACGGCGACGACCGCCGCCAGTGGCGGAAACAGGGAGGAGCTGTTGGGGCCGCGGCCAGCAGGATGCGAGCGGCAGCGAAGCAGACGCTGGGAGCCGCAACCCGGGCAGTGTCACCGGAGGTGACTGAGAGGGCTCTTTTTTGTCATTTCCATGTCAATTTGTCTAAAGTATACAAGAAAAAACATCAAAACTCAGCAAATCGACTATTGCCAATTCTCAACTGATATATTAGAATATAAGTAAGAGAGCGAGGCACTCCTGCCGCGCATAAACGCAAAGCAATGTTAACGGAGGACATCCACTATGCCTATGAAAATGGGTTGGCGCTGGTATGGCGAGGGCAACGACCCCGTCACCCTCAGCGACATCAAGCAGATCCCCGGCGTGACCAGCATCGTCTGGGCGCTGCACAGCAAGATGCCCGGCGAGATCTGGGAGATCGACGAGATCCAGAAGGTCGCAGACCAGATCCACGCTTACGGCTTCGACATGGACGTTGTCGAGTCTGTCAACGTCCACGACGACATCAAGATCGGCCTGCCCACCCGCGATCAGTACATCGAGAACTACAAGCAGTGCATCCGCAACCTGTCCAAGTTCGGCGTCAAGGTCATCTGCTACAACTTCATGCCCATCTTCGACTGGACCCGCACCGACCTGTTCCACCCCGTCGGCGACGGCTCCACCGCACTGTTCTACGAGAAGGACAAGATCAAGGGCGACTACAAGTCCATGGCCGAGTACATCATGTCCTTCACCGAGAAGTACAACATGACCTTCCCCGGCTGGGAGCCGGAGCGGATGGCAAAGCTGGACGAGCTGTTCAAGGCCTACGCCCCTGTCACCAAGGAAAAGCTCTGGGAGAACCTGAAGTACTTCCTCGAAGCCCTGATGCCCACCTGCCGCGAGTGCGACATCAAGATGGCCATCCACATGGACGATCCCCCTTGGGACATCTTCGGCCTGCCCCGCCTGCTGGTGGATGCCGAGAGCATCGACCGCTTCCTGAGCATGGTGGACGACGAGTACAACTGCCTGACCCTCTGCTCCGGCAGCCTGAACGCCAACCCCAACAACAACGTGGCTGAGATCGTCCGCAAGCACTGCGACCGCATCGCATTCGCACACATCCGCAACATCCATCACTTCCCCAACGGCGACTTCTCCGAGGCTGCCCACCGCGACTGCTGCGGCGAGACCGGCATCATCGAGATCCTGCGCGCCTACCATGACTGCGGCTTCGAGGGCTACATCCGCCCCGACCATGGCCGTCAGCTGTGGGAGGAAGGCCCCGGCAACTGCCGCCCCGGCTACGGCAAGTATGACCGTGCGCTGGGCATCCAGTATATGCTGGGCGTCTGGGACCTGCTGGACCGTCTGGACGAAGAGAAGAAGAAGGGCTGATATATCATGAAGCTGACTGATATTAAGAACGGCAATCTGTCCGCCGAGTGGGCAGAAAAGGGCTACGAGCTGCCCAAGTTCGACGTTGAGGCCGTCAAGGCCAAGACCCACGCAGAACCCACCTGGGTCCACTTCGGCGCCGGCAACATCTTCCGCGCATTCCCGGCTGCCATCCTGAACGACGCCCTGAACAGCGGCAAGTATGACCGCGGCGTCATCGTGGCCGAGAGCTTCGACTACGAGATCATCGACAAGGCTTATCGGCCCTACGACAACCTGAGCCTGCTGGTCTGCCTGAAGTCCACCGGCGACATCGAGAAGAAGGTCATCGCCTCCGTCACCGAGAGCCTGAAGGCGGACTACTCCTTCGGCGCTGACTGGGCACGTCTGGTCGAGATCTTCCAGGCACCCAGCCTGCAGATGATCTCCTTCACCATCACCGAGAAGGGCTACGGCGTCGCTCCTGCTGACCTCGAGCGCGGCCTGACCCCTGTTCTGGCCATGGGCAAGGTCACTGCCCTGCTCTACGAGCGCTTCAAGGCCGGCAAGCTGCCCCTGACCGTCCAGAGCATGGACAACTGCTCTCACAACGGCGATAAGGTCAAGGCCGCAGTCTTTGCCTACGCTTCCAAGTGGGTCGAGCAGGGTCTGGTCCCCGCCGAGTTCCTGGCCTACGTCAAGGACGAGACCAAGATCACCTTCCCCTGGAGCATGATCGACAAGATCACTCCCCGCCCGGATGCCAAGGTCCAGAAGATGCTGGCTGACGACGGTTTTGAGGACAACTACACCATCGTCACCGAGAAGCACACCTTCACCGCCCCCTTCGTCAACGCCGAGGAGACCCAGTACCTCTGCATCGAGGACCACTACACCAATGGCCGTCCTCCGCTGGAGCTGGGCGGTGTCCTCTACTGCGACCGCGAGACCGTCGATAAGATCGAGAAGATGAAGGTCTGCACCTGCCTCAACCCCCTGCACACTGCCATGTCCATCTACGGCTGCATGCTGGGCTACACCCTCATCTCCGCTGAGATGGCTGATGAGGACCTGCGCAGCTTCATCCAGAAGATCGGCTATATCGAGGCGATGCCCGTCGTCGTTGACCCCGGCGTTCTGAACCCCTACGAGTTCATCGGCGCTGTCATCAACCGCCGTCTGCCCAACCCCTTCATGCCCGACGCTCCTCAGCGTATCGCCACCGATACCTCCCAGAAGCTGGCCATCCGCTTCGGCGAAACCATCAAGGCTTACGAGGAGCGCGGTCTGGACAAGTCCAACCTCATCCTCATCCCGCTGGTGCTGGCAGGCTATGCCCGCTACCTGACCGGTCTGGACGACAACTGCCGGCCCTTCGAGATCTCTCCCGATCCGCTGCTGGCTGAGCTGCAGGCCATCGTGGCTCCCCTGAAGGTGGAAGCCGGTGAGCAGGACTTCTCCTGCCTGAAGGCTCTGTACAGCCGCACCGACGTCTTCGGCGTGAACCTGTACGCCGTCGGTCTGGGCGAGAAGATCGAGTCCATGGCCAAGGAGCTCTTCGCAGGCCCCGGCGCTGTCCGCGCTACCCTGCACAAGTACGTCAAGGCCCGCTGATCCAAGCGTCCCCTGACTTTATACGCCATTTCCGCGCCCATGCTGCGTTTTGCTTTGCCGCAGCATGGGTTTTTATGATGTCTTTTTTCCGGCACGGGAAAAGCCGCCGGGCCTTGCGGCCCGACGTCTTTTCTTATGATAGGAGGATCAAAAATGATCGTAGACTATCTTATTCAGTTCAGGATGGTCTGCTCGGTCTCGACGTCGAACAGGTGGACCTTGTGGGGATCGAAGGCAAGGCGGACGGTGTCTCCGTTGCGGGCCTTGGAGGTGGGAGCGACGCGGGCGGTCATCTTGTTGCCCTTGTACTCCAGGTACAGGTAGATCTCAGCGCCCATCATCTCAGAGACATCGACCTGAGCATCCAGCTGGCAGTCGGTGTGCTTTGCCATGAACTCGGGCTCATCGTCGATGTCCTCGGGACGGATGCCCATCTTGACCTTCTTGCCGACGTAGGAATCCAGCTTGCCGTCAGCGGTCTTCTCCTTGGGCAGGGGGATGAGGTCGCCGCCCAGATCGACGCTGTACTGGTCGCCCTTCTTGACGATGGTGCCGTCCAGGAAGTTCATCTGGGGGCTGCCGATGAAGCCTGCGACGAACATGTTGCAGGGCATATCGTACAGGTTCTGCGGGGTATCGACCTGCTGGACGATGCCGTCCTTCATGACAACGATGCGGTCGCCCATGGTCATAGCCTCGGTCTGGTCGTGGGTAACGTAGATGAAGGTGGTAGCCAGCTTCTTGTGCAGCTTGATGATCTCGGTGCGCATGGAGGTACGCAGCTTAGCGTCCAGGTTGGACAGAGGCTCGTCCAGCAGGAAGACTGCCGGGTTACGGACCATTGCACGGCCCAGAGCGACACGCTGGCGCTGACCACCGGACAGAGCCTTGGGCTTGCGGTCCAGCAGGTGCTCGATCTCCAGGATCTTAGCAGCCTCGTGGACGCGGCGGTCGATCTCGTCCTTCGGGGTCTTGCGCAGTTCCAGACCGAAAGCGATGTTCTTGTAGACGGTCATATGGGGGTACAGAGCGTAGCTCTGGAAGACCATGGCGATGTCGCGGTCCTTCGGGGGAACGTCGTTGATGAGGCGGCCGCCGATGTACATCTCGCCCTTGGAGATTTCCTCCAGACCGGCGATCATGCGCAGGGTGGTGGACTTACCGCAGCCAGAGGGGCCGACGAAGATGATGAATTCCTTGTCCTGGATCTCCAGGTTGAAATCGGTGACGGAAGGAGCCGTAGCATCGGGGTAGATCTTGTAGATATGCTGGCAGCTGATAGAAGCCATAAAGTTTTTTCCTCCATTGATGTTGTTGCACTCAAAGGCTCCGCTTGACGATGAGCCGTTTCATTGCTATTATAATAGCAGATTATTTTGTGTTATAAAATAGCATTTTATTGATTTGAGGTGTCAGATATTGATTTACTCTCCCAGCACGACTGCCGCCCTCGGCATCGTGGAGGATGCCCAGCCGGAAGAGCCCCTCACCCTGCGGGGCGAAGGGCTCTGGGTCTGCCTCATCTCCAGCGGAAAATGTGTCGTCTCGCTGTCCGATCTCGACCCGATGCCGGCAGGCTCTGCCCTGTTGCTGCCGCCCCAGAATGCCGCAGCGGGCCATCTCGTGCTGAGCCGGGGGCCGCTGACCCTCGCGCCGGAAAACGAGTGTCATCTGCTCTGCGTCCAGCTCACCGGGCAGGCAGCGGAACAGTTCCTCGCAGGGCTTTCCGAGATGCCCTTCCTCGCCCGGGGCGAGACCTGCCCGGCGGCGGCAGAGCTGATGGGGCGTCTTGCCGAAGAGCGGGACGCCTCGGAGCGGGTGCGCAGTCAGCTGGCCTTCGCGC
>ENA-OXQX01000528-OXQX01000528.1-human-gut-metagenome-genome-assembly--contig:-NODE-528-length-11846-cov-21.9866_pt1 | contig 11846 bp, 12 predicted proteins | sample MGYA00249586_ERZ652571 | MGnify/ENA primary metagenome ERZ652571 (study PRJEB26925, sample SAMN05826702) | human gut metagenome | biome: ENVO:2100002; feature: ENVO:00000062; material: ENVO:00002003...
TCAGATGTGTATAAGAGACAGTTCTATTTCTGTGTAATTCCTGCCGATGTTATTGTGCCTGTTGAATTTGTAATTGATTGTATTAACTTACAGGATATATCTTGTTTGTTCTTAGCCGCACAATTTGAATCAACTGCTAGTCAAGCACAACAAGTAGACGATAACATATTCGCTAAGAATGTTAATCTAAGGAATATTAGTTATGCTTTTGCTAGTGGGCAAAGCCAAGGAAACTGGTCAGGTAGAAGTCCTAAGAAGATTAGTTCTACATTGTTTAATGCTAATAAACATAAACAACTTACTAATGTTACTGGTGTGTTCTATAATGCGACTTCTACTACTGGTAGTGTTCCTGAATTTTGGAATTGGCTAAATAGTCTATCCTCTGTTAATAGAGCGAACGTATTCTATGCTATGCGTAAGGCTAATCTTACTAATGGTAATAATGTTCCTAGTGAATGGGATACAGGTATGGTATAACAAAAAGTTGATAATAGTATTGTATAATTAAACAAAATTTAGTTTCTTGTAGCGTCCCCCATAAAGGAGTGAGTATTAACAGTAATCACATCTCTTTACGGGGGAATGTTACAAAGACCAATTAATAATCATTTAAAAGTAATTATCATGGATAATCGTATTTATAACAGAGCTAATGCAGCTAATAGTTTACAGATTTCTATAATGGGTAACGTTGCTGCTGTTGCAGAGTTTTCTATTCCTGATGGAAGAGGTGGTAAAGAACCATTCTTATTAAAGAACATTACCGAAGACCCAATAACAGTTGAAGTAGTTCTTGCAGGTATGGAAGAACCTATTACTACAACTATTTATTCCGGTTGGAATGTTGAGTTAGTTAAACAAGTTAATAACGCTGTTGCTGATACATTACAATATGGGTACTAATATAACTGGTATTGGTAACGCCAATGCCATAGGATTTAAGTCTAGAGTTACAGGTGGGATATATTTCCCGCCTGAACTTAAAGACGCTCTTGTAGGGGTATGGTCAGCCTATGGTAAATCAAATGATAGTACTGACCGTAACATTATCAAGAATAAAATAAAAAATAGAGGTGGAGATTTTGTAATCAGCAACGCAGCTTTCAAGCTGAATAGTGGGTTTGGGAAGTATGAAGAAGATTTTACTAGTTGGAGAATATATCCAAATATAAAAGTTACTGATAACGTAATTACTACTAATGGAAATTTTAATTCTACTTGGTTTATATATAAGCACTCTAGTGAAAGTAAGATAAATGAAATGAATATAAAAGTTTCAGGTATTCCAAAAGGAAGAAAAATCTTATACCTTTATATTTCAGATGAAACAGCTAATTCGCCTATTGCATATACTATACCAAAAGATGGTATTTATCATTTACCAGAATCTAAGATTAATAATAATCGTGTTAGTGTAGGATTTACAGTAGAAAGTCGTTATGATTGGAATAATATAAGAATAGAGCAAATCCCCTCTTTCCAAGGTGCATTCGTAACTGACGGAATCGACGACCTGATTACTTCCACCAAGACCGTACAGGAGATGCTGGGAGGAAGTAATGAGATTACGGTAGTGAGTATGATTCATCAAATAGAACTTAATAAAGTTGGTGCATCTTTTACTAACTATTGCAGGAAAGTAGGAGTTGGATATGTTAGGAACGAAGCAAGAGATTACGGAACAACAGGTATATATGGATGGAGTATTTCGAATGTAAATAATTCCAATTCTGTTAATCGAAATCTTATAAATAACATTCTAGGAGATAAGGAATTGCATTCAATAGATTCTGTTGGAGATATAACTAATTCTATTTTTTCGGTTAATGGATATGAAAATGCTTCTAATAGTCCTTCTGAAACATCTCAACTTGCTTGGTACTGGACAATCATCGCCAATAAAGTACTGACTACCGACCAAATCAATCAGGTAATAGCCTACTTCAACTTGGACAAGTATGTTAAACCTGATATTTACTACAATGTGAAGAAGCAAGGTCTTACTAACGATACTCCCGATGAAGATTGGTATCTTAAAGACTTTAGTGGTAATGGACGTGATATGACGTTATATAATTATGCTAGAACTCCAGAAAGTGGTATTAACGAAGAAGGAGGCTTGCAATCAGACGGAGTAGTTGATTATGGTCAGTTTGTAGGTGATTTGGGATTGAAGGATTACACTGTGGTTATTGATAGAGCATATAATAATCTTATTAATAATCAAGTGCCTTTAATAAGTTCTAATATAGTTGAAGATCAAACTCCATTTATAGTAGAACATTGGAATACTGGTTCTAATGCTATATCATTTAGTTATGGTGCATCACGTACTACTGATATTCCACTAGATATAAATAAAAAGATAGTATATCAGTCTACTTATTCATATATGGGATATGTTATACCTAAGGGAAATGCAATCTCCACAGGGAATGGTATTACATTAGGTAAATTTGGTAATGGAGTACAATATTCTGCTATATGTCTTTGGTCTTTAATGCTCTTCCCTTATAGTATGTCCGAGTTCTTGATAGAGCGTCAGTTGAAGAAGCACAAGCTGGGTACGCTGTATCCAAATATGGTTGAATTTAGACCTGTTATTAAAGCTAATGCTAATTATAAGATAACATATTATCAAATAGATAGTACTAATACTTGGAAGTCAATAAAGGTAGGTGATTACATTGTTATCGGAGCAAAATTAGCTTTTCAAATTACTTTTGATAATGATGCTAGTGAACTTAAAGAAGTTGTAAGCCCTCAATTATCAGGTATAATTGTTGAGAAAAGACCGTCAAATCCGGGATATAATATATATAGTTATATAACTTCTAAATCCCCTCAAAAGATAAACATCACTATTGACGAGTACATCAGATACGAGAACATTGTACAACCTTATCCGGTTCTATTGAGATTCAAGGATGAGAATGGTAATGAAGTATCTTGGGGAGGTAAATTCAAAGTTGGTTCTACTATTACTAGAATAGGTTCTGCCGCTGATTCTAATCTACTTCCTAATATATATAATATATTTGGATTATTATTGAATGACAATCAAGTAACTAGTTCTAAAGTTATTGTTGAAAAAACAATGGTATTTAAGGCTAAAAGTACTTATATATTTGATAATAATGAACCTAAATGTATTCTGTCTCCTAGCAAACTAAGAATACCAAACAGCAGTTATAAGATACTAGGTTATATCCCCGATATATCCGGTCATGGTAATCATGGTAAGATAAATAATTCTGCTTATGCAGGAGCGAGTGGAGCCAATGGATATTTACAAAACTTTAGTGGCTGGACTAAAGCATCAGGAGTATCATCTACTGATAGTGTAATTTCAAGTAGTAACAACTTAGTTGCTGCTAATGGTTGGATTGCTTATGTTACATCTGGAACTGTTGTTCCTACATTCAAGGTTGAAATTTCAGGAATTCCTATTAATGGTAATTTAAGATTTGAAGGTTCAGGCCAAACTTTAGTTAATGGAGTGAATACTATTCAAGGACTAACAACAACTAAAATATCAGGATTTTATATATCCAATGGATATGATAATGATTGGTCTAATTTAAGGATTGAACAAATCGGTGAATACGAAGGCGCATACTGTCTTGATGGTGTAGACGACTTTGTTACTATTCCCACTTTGTCTGGTGGTAAACAGGTGTTGATGAAGGTGAATTGGAATTCGTATATTGGGCAAGGTATATTATACGACCAAAGAGGTTATCTTAATGAGTTTGCTATCTATAATCAAGATGTGGACAGTAGTAATAATCATGTTTTTGCTTATCAGGCAGGGAATAACGGACAAACATACATTGATGGTATTTTAAATAATAATATCAATGCATCAGAATTACGGAATATTACTCATAACATAACTATTACAAATGAGTTAAGTGCAGGGGTAAATACATCTTCTCCTCTTATAGGTTCAAACAGAGTGCACGATAATTTCTTTACTAATATGGCATTGTACGACTTCATGCTCTTCGATGAAATCTCAACAGATGATAAGATTAAAGAGCTGAACGAGTATGTAGGTATTGAAGCTAAGGTAGAGTTACCTCCTTATTACTGGGATGCTTATGGTAAAACTAATTTTGATGTAGATAAAGCTACTATTCAACAAAGAGGTGTAGCCGTAGGTGATTATGATTTAACTAATTATAATCATGCTTACGAAGGAATGAGTGGATATAATGGTTATCCTGTTGTGTTTGGTGCTGGTAAAACTTTAGAAGTTGTTGCAAGTGTATATAGTTATACTTCTGATGTTACTAGTACTACAATTCATGTAACTATGGTTAAAAATGCAGGTACTGGTTTATTATTTAGTTATGTTAAGAAAGACGGAGCGTTAACTAATATAAAAGAAATACCTGCTTTTAGAGTTACTGTTAAAGGTCTTGAAGGAAATAGTAAATTTGGTTACAGATATTTAGCCACAGAAGATGCAACAGAAGAAACATTAGTGTATCTAGGTAATGGTACTCACGAATTAGCTAAATCGTTTGCTCCAACAGAAGCATTGTTAGATTTAACTCGTAATGCTTGGGTAGGAATATTTATTACTCCTATGGTAGAAGGTGAAGTAGTTTTCGATTGTGATATAACTATCGAAGTTCTTCCTGAATATGAAAATGGTCTAGTATATGACGGAATAACTGATTATAGTAAGAACGCCAATATTCCCGCACTTGATGATTTTACAGCAATAATAAAAAGGGAATGGCTAAAAAAACAGGGTTGTCCTTTAATAAAAGGAAGTAAAGTGTATGAAGGAGGCAATGGAAATGCTTTGTTACTTGAATGGGATAAAGCATATAATTTTGTTTTCTATAAAAGAACTGACATTATGGAAGGAGAACTACCGGACAATATATCTTTTATTACTCCTACAAATTATAACGGTAATGTTATAACTAGAGGAAGTGAACAAGATACAAATGGAATATGTATCGCTGGCGATGGTAATGCAGGATTTGCTAATATGGTATTCTACAAACTAATCCTCTATCCTAAAACCATTCCACTATTACAGATTAATTTCCTAAAGAATCTAATGGAGAAAGACGAAATAATTGATTTAAATAACCCAATATTTATACAAGAATGAATAAATGAAAATAATGCCTTATAAACTACTCAAGATAGTTTATATAATACTTGCTATAATTGCAGTAGTTATGTATACATTAAGTTTAATATTTAATATTTAAAGATTATGATTGATTACATTGTATTTCCTGTTGCTGATATAGATGAAGAGAAGTCAGCAAAGATTGATGAACTTAATTTAGTTCCTCGTAGTAATGTTAGTAAAGACAAAGTATTGATGAAGTGCCAACATTATAAAGAAGTGTTTCCTGAAAAAGTAACTAGAACAGTTACTACTGATGAAGAAGGATTGGAAATTATTAGTATTGAATATCCTTATGAAACTTATTCTAATGAAGCACTTGCTACTTTATTGTCAAGTCCTGAATGGAATTTTAAAGAAGATGAGGTAATAGAAGATTCCCCCATAGAGGAGTGACATTACTTTTATTGCTTAACTCTAAGCCCTGCTTATAACAAGTAGGGCTTTTATTTTGTTCATACAATACCTAACTTTTAATAAAATTATTATTTATAGCTAAAATAGATTAATGGTCGAACTTCTTATATTATTCTTTGTTATGAGTGTATAGTAGCTGCTATAAGATATTCTTAATTTATTAATCTAAACCTTATTTATTATGCAAGTAATTGAAAAAGTTAAAGTCGTTCCCGAAGGTTATAATGGTGCAGGGATGGACGGTTATGGTCGCCGTGATGTTAACGGTAAAGCTAATGCAGGTCTTACGCTTGGTATTATCGGTACTGCTCTTGGAGCTTGGGCTTTATTTGGTAATCGTCGTTCTGCTGGTGTTCTCGGAACTGGTGCAGGTCTTATGGGAGATGGTTCTACAAACATTAATGTAGTTGGTGCTGGAATGGGAAGTGCCAGTGCTCCTACTGCTTTCCAAGCATGGAGTAAATCTTGTGAGGATACTCTTGCTTTGCAGGGTGGTTTATATCAGTGGGCTTTAACTCAACAGAACCAACGCTTCCAAGACCGTCAGGTAATAGATGGTGAAATGTTCGGTTTGTATAAGTCACAGATTGATGCAGACTTCTTGCTGTACAAGGGAAACCGTGATAACTACGATTCTCTCAAAGCAGAGATTAGTGAACTTAAAACGCAAGTTGCTGTTAGTGCTGCTATTCGTCCTTATCAGGATAAACTTATCCAGTGCGAAATCGAGAGAGCGTTCACCGCAGGTATCAATTATGTCGATAAAAAGACTTGTAATGTTATCTATGGTGTTACTTGTCTACCTAATGAGCCTACTACAACAGGTCTTGTTGGTAGAAATGCCAATGGTTGTCTACCGTGCGGGTTTACTCAAACTGCTAGTACTCCTGCTACATAATATTACTAATCAACTAAAGAATAAGTTATGTTACCTATTAATCAAGTTATACTGGGAGGAGCAGACCCTCTATTAAATACTGGAAGTCTTACAGACCAAATCCAATATTTAGAAGAACAGAAGCGACTTATTGAAGCTAGGCAAAGACAGATTCAACAAGCTGCTAATGGACAACAAACTTTGCAACAAGTTAGTCCTCAACAAACTGCTAAAGTAAGTGTTTGGGACTTGATTGATGCAGAGATTGAACCTCTTACTAATGAACAAAGAAGTATGCTTGCTACTAATGAAGAATATGTAGCTAACTATAATAATCTTCAATCTATGGTTCAAGCAGAAGTTCTTAATTTAGTAAGAGCTAATATTGAGAATAGTCCGGAAGGCAAAGCTCTTTTAGATAATCAACTAAAGTTAGTTAAGAATCTAAAGACTAGTATAATCGAGATGTCACAAAGAGAGATGCAATTGTTCAATGCTTTTAAAGAAGCTAGTGCAAAGAATCCTTCTCTTACTTATGATGAATTTATTAAAACTATGAAGTAATGGTAGAAGTAAGTGTAGTAAAACAAAAGCTGCAAGATTACATTGTTAATCAGATAGATATTCTTGGCGAATCTAATCCAGCTATTAAGTTAGTTAAGCCTTTAGCTAAACGTGCAATTATTAATAACATTAATAGTTTTGATAAGTTTATCAATACTATTGCTAAAGACGGAAAGATTGATATTGAAGGTATAGTTGACGAAGAGATTGAAATAATCAAATCTATTCCTAACTTTGATTTTAATATTCCAGTTTTAGGTAATGGTAACATCTCTAACGGTAACATAACTCTTTCTATTCCTTTTATTAATAAAGGAATTATGTTTAACCAGTCTGATTTGGAAACATTCAGACAACTATTAACTAAGTAATATTATTATGAGAGAAGTACCATACGAGACAGACCAAGATGTTCGTGCTCGTTCTCGGAGAGACGAAATGTACGAACGAATTAATGATTTCCTTGCTCGTGGCGGTCGCGGAAGAAGTGGTCGTGGCGGACGTGGAAGAGGAATGATGAATCGTATTGGATATAAGACTTACGACAACTACGACAGGGATGAACAAAGAGGCTACGGTGAACGTCATAGATATGATGAAAGTCGAGGTTATGATGGAAGTCATGGCTACGATGAAGAAGAACGTATGCTTCTTATGCAAATGCTTGGAGTAGATGGAAACGAACGTTATAATGATTATGGTGATGAACATTTTAATAAACAGGAAGCTAAACGTACTGTTGATGAAATGTACCATGTCAAAGACGGTAAGAAATATATCGGTGAGAAATACGATATGCAGAAAGCTCACGAAGTTTGTAGTAAATTCAAAGATAAACTAGAAGATGAAGTAGAAGTTGCTGATGTTTATGTAGCTATTAATGCTCAATATCACGACTACTGTGAATTATTCGAGAAGTGGTTCGGAAAAGGAAACTTTGACGATATGATATTCGAGAGTGCTATCAGCTTTTGGTTCGATGATGTAGACTTCGGAGAAGATAAACTCTGGAAATACTTTAATGAATTAAAGTAATACAAGTTCTGTTATATTCCTAAAGAGAGATTACTAAATAATAGTAGTCTCTCTTTTCTTTTTAAAATAAAGTTTTATATTTGCCGTGTAATATAAAACTTAATGCTTATGGGAATCTTAATGAAAGTGTTGTTTGTTGCTGTAATAGCCATTACTATTATAGCATTTGTATGGAAAGAAGCTACTAGTGTTCTTCCTGCAAAAGTTGTTACCTACATAAGAGTAGGAGGTGTATTGTTAACTATTATTCTTGGTACTTTGTTATTCTTGCTGTAATATGGACTTCGGGAATATACTTAGTGAGATTCTACGTACTACGGCTACTAGTTTTGATTTTGCGTTTGTAATCTGTGTAAATGTGCTAGCATATCTAGTAATTAAACTAGTTGACAAACTTAATGGAGATAAAGTAGTAAGTACTTGGAATAAAAGAGTGATAACTCTTGTATGTGCTGTATTAATGGGAATAATATACTTCTCATTAAAGTTAGGTGATGTTAAGGTAGTACTTAATTCTATTATTCTTAGCTTCGTATTTTGGAGCTGGATTATGAAGCCAATATTGGCGTTCTTCAATATAGACTATCGAAAGTTTATAGAACTTGAAGATAATGAACCTAATCAATATCCAAAGTAAGTACTATTAGTAAGATTAACAAGTGAGAGTCGACTAGAGATAGTCGGCTCTTTCAGTATACACGCTCCTTTATGGGGGAATAAAAAGTATGTCCCACCTTCCTACGCTTTCATAGAAGCTCACCATAGGACTTTAGTACCTTTCCTTAACTTACTATTATCCGACAGTATTGCGTGCCACCACGGGTCTTAAAATGCGTCACGTGTATAAAAATGTTTACAATGCGAACGCTTGTAAGCTAGATAGTAAGCTAGATAATAGTGTTGAATCAAAATTATTAATAAAAGTCTTGTTAATACCAATATAATAACTATATTTGTTATAATACTAATTCAAAAACAAAAGTAATATGGCTTCATTAAATCAAATTGTATCTGAAATAGCTCATGCTATTCATCAGCCTAATAACTTTACTACGAGACAAACTATTCGTAGTGCGGTTATTCATACATTCAATGAACAGATAAGACAGACTTATGAGCGTCATGCTAATGTCGATAAGATATTAATGCAGAGATATAGGATAAGTCTTATTAATGTTCCTGACGGAGATATATTTCAAAGTCTTGTAAGTACGAAGTATAAAGTTAAAAGAAGCAAGACTAGAATACCTAGACCAGTTCGTCTTGATAATAATCTTCCTTTTGTTAGTGTTCGTACTGTTGGTTATGATAATATGGCTATTCCGTTTATTAAAGAAGCAAATGCTCAATTTTATAAAGTATTGCCAGGAATGTGTACTAGTCTAAGTTATGATTATATCAATGGTTATCTATATGTTAATAGCAATGGTAATCATTTAATTGAACCGCTAGGACATATTGTTATTGAATCGCCTTTTGAAATACCTAATGAAATACCTGTTGAAACAACAGAAAGAATTGAATCTAACTTCGATAATGATGATGAGTTTATCATTCCCGAAGATATGGTAGAACGAATCAAAGATGTAATCTATAAACGTAATCTACTTAATGTAGAGAGAGTAACTAATGAAATCCCAGTTAAGGATGATATAAATAAACAACAAATAGAAGTATAATTATGGCTAGCGGTGAAAGATACGACCACAGAAATATGTATACTAGTTTTATAAAGACAGCCGAAGAGGATTATGTTCTCGTGTCCGAAAAGATAGCTAGATACAAATCTTTATTATATAAAATCAAATATTCTATTGAACAGAATAGAAATGCTATTGAAGCTATATTTGATGTATGTGTCTATAACTATTGGGAATGGAATACTGACGAACTAGATGTTGATAGAAAGATGGAGACAGCAATAGATGCTAAGTTCATTAAATTCGATTCTTCTAAACAATTAAGATACGGTAATATATATCGTAACTTAAAACAATACTTTAGAGTACTTCGTAAAATAAAAGAATATGAGATAAGACAGCAGAGAATTAAACATCGTAAGAACATTACTCGTCCTCAATACGAAGCCTATTGCAAGTTATTCTTTAGAGAAGTATCTAAAGAAGTTCTAAGAGGAAAAGTTTATAAGTTTGAAAAGAGACTTGGTTGTCTTATCATAGAAAGAGTTATAGTTAGAGATAGTTTTACCACTGCTGATGGAAAAGTTGTTAAGTTCAAAAAAGTAATTGACTATTATAAAACAGAACTAAACAAAAGAAATCTTCTTGCACAAGGACTTATTCCTTATAATAAGAAAGACCATGCAGCAGCCTTACTAAGAGGTGAGAAATACGAAGGAATTAAATATGTGGAGTATCTTGATAATCCTTATTATTGTAAGTTACTTATGATTGATGGTACAATTAAGAATAGACCATTATTTAAATTCTATGGAACAAATCTTCACATGAAACGTAGTAATGATGATATACTATCTGAATGTAAGACTGTTGAAGATATTATTAATGTCGATACTGATATTAATAATCGTCTTTCTTTAATTAATAAGTTTGACCCAAGTTACACTATAAAATATATTAGAAATAATGAACAAAGAGCTATCTTCCGTAGAAACTATTATCGCAAGACTTGATAATGATTTCAATATTATGAATAGTGATTATATACCTAGAGTGGGTGCTTGGTGTATAGATGCTATGAACGAAATGGGTATTCTTCAATATGAAGAAAAAGAAACTACTATTAATGTTGTTGATAGAGTTGCTTATTTCCCATGTTGTATGAATGCTTTTAAAGTTTATGTTGAGGGTTGCGAGATTTCCCCCTTAAAGAAAGGTAAATGTTCTTGCTCTTCCGGTATTACCGAGCATTTCGTTCAAGACAGAGAAAGAGCTAGAGAACGTGAAAGTAAGCGTACTGTTGAGATTGACCCCGAAGGTTACGAAGGAAAGAATTACGTGTATCTTCGGGATGCTAATGCAATCCAATTAAACTTTGATACTGATATTGTTACCGTATCCTATCTTACAGTTAAGACTGTATATAGTGATACGTTTCATTGTAATATACCCGTTATTCCTAATAACGGTAAACTTATTGAAGCACTTGAATGGTTCTGTATGTGGAAGCTACTAAGTAGAGGAATTAAACATCAGGTCTATTCTTTACAAGGTGCTATGCCAGTTAATCCATATTTGTTATGGAGAGATTCTCGTGACAGAGCTAGAGCTTCTGTTATTAATGAAAATCAAGATGCTAATGCCTATAAAGGTTGGGCGTCGTTCTTTTATAATTCAACATTTAGACCTAGAGACTAATGGAAATAGTTAAAGAACTTAATAAAGATGGAGGTTACGAATCTATTAAAAATGGTTCAATGACCCATGCTGTTAATGCTATGGTTTCTCGTGATGGTAATTCTATTCAGAATGAACAATCTATTGAGACAATCATAACATTAGAAGAAAACGAAGAGATAGTCGGAGTTATCTCTTGTTCTGATGAAATAGTTATATTTACTAATAATAATAAGATTAGAAGATATAAAGAATCTACTAAAGATATTACCGAAGTTATTACTAATTGGAATTATCAAGGAGGTAAAGTTATAGGTACTTATACTTATAATGTAAATAATGAATTAATTGTTGCTATTACTGAACTTAATTCTAATGAAGATGTTCCTTTAAAAATAATCAATCTTAATAAACCTAATTATTTAGAAGGAGGAAATGATATAAAATATACATTAGTTCCTAATATACCTAAAGC
>ENA-OXQX01000551-OXQX01000551.1-human-gut-metagenome-genome-assembly--contig:-NODE-551-length-11512-cov-6.65506_pt1 | contig 11512 bp, 7 predicted proteins | sample MGYA00249586_ERZ652571 | MGnify/ENA primary metagenome ERZ652571 (study PRJEB26925, sample SAMN05826702) | human gut metagenome | biome: ENVO:2100002; feature: ENVO:00000062; material: ENVO:00002003...
CCCCCGCCGCTGGAAAGATTTTGAAGCCATGACGCTGCCCGTAGCCAGGTACTACGAGGCCCGCGGCCTGGTCGTTAAAATGACGGTGTCCGAAGAACGGGAACCTGCCGAGGTTTCCCGGGATCTGGCCCGCAAGCTGGAAGAGTACCGGCAATAGAAAGAATAATCCCATGGCAGAACGAATCCATATCAAGTCTCCCGGCGAGGTAGCCAAGATGCAGAAGGCCGGGGCTGTAACGGCGGAAATCTTGATGGAGATCGGGGCCGAAGTCCAGGTGGGACGCACTACGCGGGAAATAGATGATATCGCGCGTGAAATCTTTAAAAAGCACAAGGTAGGCAATTCCTTTTACCAATACCGCGGGTTTCCCGGCCAGCTCTGCATTTCCATCAATGAGGAAGTGGTGCACGGCAGCGCTGGTCCCCGCCGCATTCAGAACGGGGATATTGTGAGCCTGGACGTGGGCGCTGTTGTGGACGGCTGGCATGGAGACAACGCCATGACCGTTCCGGTGGGTATGGTGGATCCGGAAAAACTGCGGCTGCTGGCCGTGACGGAGGAATCCCTGTTCCGCGCCATTGAACTGGTAAGGCCGGGCGCTTTGCTGGCGGACGTCTGCGCGGCGGTGGAAGGTTTCGTGCGTCCCCGCGGTTTTACCGTGGTTCGGGATTTTGTGGGGCACGGCATAGGCCGCCACCTGCATGAAGAACCCCAGATTCCCAATTACCGCCCCCATTACAAGCTTCCGCGCCTGAAAAAGGGGATGGCCCTGGCTATTGAGCCGATGGTGAACGCGGGCAGGCCTTCCGTTAAAATTCTGGATGACGGCTGGACGGTCGTCACGGCGGACGGCAAGCCTTCCGCCCACTTTGAGCACACGGTTATCGTAACGGACGGCGCGCCCCTGATTGTGACGGACCGCCCCCGCATCGCGTTGCCGGAACAGCTCGGCATTGCTCCTTTGTAACTTCAGCCCCCTCCAGGGAATGACGCCGCCGGTATCTTCCGTTCCCGTGATTCTGGAGAAGACCGCCGCCCGCCGGATGGTGTGGGTGGATGTGGCCCGCGTGGTCGCCTGCATCCTGATTATTGCGAATCACATGGCCTTTTATTCGGCGGAGCTGTACCGGTGGATATGGGCGGAGTTCCTGGCGGCGCGAACGCCCTTTTTTCTGCTGGCGGCGGGCTACTTTGTGGGGAGAGGTTCATTCGGCCCTCTGGATGGAGGAAGCCTTTTCCTCTGGAGGCGGAGCTGGTTTCTTCTCCGTCCGTATCTGGTGTGGGGGCTGGTTGCGGCCGTCCTGATCGGCTGGTCTCCCCTGCATGAATATTACGCGTCCTACCGGCCTATGTATGAATGGCTGGAAGGAGAGGAGGGCGCCGGGTTCTGGCCCGCTCTCGCGGCGTTCGGACGCTGCCTGGGCATTGCCGGGCATCCCGTGGACGCGCCTATGTGGTTCCTGCGCGATATTATTATTTATACTGCTGCGGCTCCCCTTCTTTACCGCTTGGGAGACTATCTGCTCTGGGCGGGCATGGTCATGCTGTCCCTGAACTATTTTGCGCTGGATCTGGCGGATCATGATTATCCCATCGCCAACAGCCTGGGATTTTTCCTGTTGGGAATGTATGTTTCCCGGTATTCCCTCCCGTTCCTGACGGAGGCCGTGCGCCGGTACGCTGTGCCCTTTCTGGCTGCCACGCTTGCGCTTACCTGGTGGCTGGCAGGCCACCGGGACCAGCACAACTCGATGCTCATCGCCCTGGGCATGCTGGGGCTGATGTCCCTGGCCATTCTGTTCACGGAATGGTTTCCGCGCACGGCCAGATGGGTGGCGGGGTTGGCTCCGGCGTGTTTTTTCATTTTCGGGACGCATTACATCGTCATCATCCTGTTGCGTGAAAGCGGCTGGATTACATGGAAGGGGGAAGCGTGGGACATGCTCTGGCTTTGTCTGGTTCCGGTCATTTTCGCCGTGCTGGCGGGGCTTTTTTTCTGCATGAAAAGATTTGCCCCGCGGCTGGTTCCCCTGCTGGGGGCCTATGGGAAATAGCCGTCTTGAAGAGCCGTTCCGCCGGGACGGGAAGGGAGCCGCGCTTATCTCTTGCCGTCAAAAGGCAAATCCCTTATTCTTTCCTTTGCTGGAAGGGGTGGAAGCGGCTTTTTTGTCACGTTGCCGTTCTTGCTCCACGGCCGGGAAACAATACATGGTATGGCAATGATTCAAGGCGAGCAGGTTCAGGATTCGGAATTATCAACTCAGGCGGTGATCTATCTGGGCCCGAGCTCCATGAGCCTGATGGTGGCTGAGGCTGTCCGGGACAGGATTCGCCTGCTGGATTTCCTTCAGCAGCCCGTCCCGATGGCGCGTGATATTTTCCGGTTCCACCGCATTTCCCGGCATACCATGGACCGCTGCGTGCAAATTATCGGCGACTATCTGGAAATTCTCAAGGAATACGGAGCCGGCAGCAAGCTTTCCGTCCGGTTCATGATTTCCAACATCATTTCCGAGGCGGATAATGTGGACGTGTTCGTGAACCGCATGCACGTGGCACACGGCCTGCGGGGGCGCCGCATTGACGACGGCAAGATGACGCGCCTCATCTACGTGAAGGTGCAGGAGGCTCTGGCCCAGTATCCGGGATTCAGCAAGAAAAAGGTGCTTGTGGTCCATACGGGGCCGGGCAATACCCGCGTGCTTCTGTTCCAGAAGGGGCGCATCGTGCGTTATTCCTGCTACAGGCTGGGAACGCACCGCACGGGGGAGGCCGTCGGGGAAATCGAGTACGGAGACGATGTGGCGGAGCTTTCCATTCTGCGGGAGCACATGCGCGGACAGGTGGACCAGATTTGCCTGGATTACGGGGGCGTGAAGGGCCTGGCGGGCCTGATCGTCATCGGCCAGGAAATGCAGCAGCTCCGGGACCGCCTGGCCCCCACGCCGGAAGGCAAGGTGGCGTGCTCCTCTCTGGCGGCGGAGGCGGAGCGGATGTCCCGCACCACTCTGGAACAGCGCATGAACGTTTACGGGGCGGATTTCGCCGGGGTGGATTCCCTGCTGCCCGCCGTCTTGATGACGGAAATGATTGCCCGCAGCCTGAACCTGGATGACGTCATTATTCCCGCAAGCGGTTATGATGAGGAGTTTTCAAGCAGCCTGATACGCGCGGAACAGCATCCGGGGGATCTGGAGGCGGAGGTTCTCCATTTCGCCGGGATTCTGGCGGACAGGTACAAGGCGGACAAAGGGCACCGCGAGCATGTGGCGCGCCTGTGCATGGAGATGTTTGACCAGCTTCAGGACCTGCACCGCCTTTCCGAGCATGACCGGCTGCTGCTGGAAGTGGCCTCCATCCTGCATGAGGTTGGCTCTTTCATCAACCAGCAGAACCACCAGCTCCATTCCCAGTATATCATTCTCAACAGTGAAATTTTCGGCCTTTCCCGGGATGATGTGGAAACGATCGCCCTGCTGGCCCGCTACCACCGGCATGAGGTTCCCGCCAATTCCGATCCCATGTACGGGGAGCTGGAGCTGAGGGACCGCATGCGCGTAGCCAAGATGGCCGCCATCCTGCGCGTGGCGGACGCCCTGGAACGCGGTCATGCCCAGCGCGTGAACGGCGTCCGGGCGCACATCCGCGGGCGCATGCTGGAGCTGGAGCTTCAGGGCGTGCGGGAAACCGCCGTGGAAGACCTGGCCCTGCGGCTGAAGGGCGACCTGTTTGCGGATATTTTCGGGTATGACGTCGTGCTGGCGCCCCAGCGGTAGGCTGATTTAAAAAACTTCCATTTTCCATTTTTCCCATGTCTGACGAATATATCAACAGAGAACTTTCCTGGCTGGAATTCAACCAGCGCGTGCTGGACCAGGCCGTAAGGACGGATCTTCCCCTTCTGGAACGCCTGAAGTTTCTGGCTATTACCGCCTCCAACCTGGATGAGTTTTTCATGGTGCGCGTGGGCGGTCTTCAGATGCTGCGGCATTCCGGTTCCCGCGTGAAGGATATTTCCGGGCTGACGCCCACCCGCCAGCTGAAAGCCATCCGCTCCCGCGTGGGCCGCATGATTGAGGACCAATACCGCCTGTTCCATGAGGAAATTCTGCCGTGGATGGAAATCAACGGCATCAATCCCCTGGCGATGGAGGATCTCAGCACTTCCCAGAAACTGACGCTGGAGCAGTATTTCAACAATCAGATATTCCCGCTTCTGACGCCGCTGGACATGGATGCTCCGGAAGCTCCCGCGCTGCCGTCCCTCAAGCTGCTGATGGGCGTGGAACTGCGCGACAATGAGACCGGGGAGGTGCGCTCCGCCGTGGTGGCCCTTCCGGACGGCCTGCCGCGGCGCGTTCCCGTCCCTTCCGCGGAGGCGGAGCGCTACGTGATGCTGGAGGACCTGGTCCGGGAGTGCATCGGCACCGTTTTTCCCGGTGAAACCGTTCTTTCCGCAGCGGTGTTCCGCGTCACGCGCAATGGGGACATTGCCGTGCAGGAGGAAGACGCCCTGGACCTGGCGGATGAGATGGAGGAAGTGCTCGTAGCCCGGAAATTTTCCGAATGCGTGAGGCTGGAAGTAGAGTCCTCCGCGCCCGCCCCCCTGCATGACAAAATCATGCGGATTGTAGGTGCCGGGAAGGAGGAGACTTATGACCTCAAGGGTCCCCTGATGCTTTCCGACTTCATGGAAATGGCTTTTGCCCCCGGCAATGACCAGTTGAAGGTGGAGCAGTGGTCCCCGCAGCCGTCCCCTTCCGTGAATCCGGCCGTCAGCATTTTTGAAAACATTGCCGGCGGGGACATTCTGCTCAATCATCCCTATGAAAGTTTTGAACCCGTCCTGCGCCTGGTGGAGGAGGCAGCGGAAGATCCGGACGTCATCGCCATCAAGCAGGTGCTGTACCGTACCGCCAGGAACTCCCGCATCGTGGCCGCCCTGAAAAAAGCGGCGGAGAGCGGCAAGCAGGTGACGGCGCTGGTGGAGCTGAAAGCCCGTTTTGACGAAGCCCGCAATCTGGAAAAGGCGGAGGAGCTTCAGCGTTCCGGCGTGCAGGTTGTTTACGGCGTCAAGGGGTTGAAGACCCATGCCAAGATTTGCCTGGTGGTCCGCCGGGAACAGGGCATGCTGCGGCGTTACTGCCATTTCGGCACGGGGAACTACAATGAGACCACCGCCAAGATTTACACGGATATTTCCTACCTCACCTGCGACGACCAGCTGGGAGCGGACGCTTCCCAGTTCTTCAATTCCGTGACGGGGCGCACCAAGCTCATGCGCTTCCGCAAGCTGTATCCCTCTCCGGTGTTGATGAAGGCGCGCCTTATTGAACTTATTGAAGGGGAGGCGGAACGCGCGCGGCAGGGGGAACCCGCCCGCATTTCCGCCAAGATGAACAGCCTTCAGGACGTGGAAATTATTGACGCCCTGTACAGGGCCGCGGACGCCGGGGTGGACATTGAACTGAACGTGCGCGGCATTTGCTGCCTGAAAACGGGCCCCCGGCCCAACGGCAAGGTAATCCGCGTAGTCAGCATTGTGGACAGGTATCTGGAGCACGCGCGCATTTTCTTCTTCCACCACGGCGGCAACCACCAGCTTTTCATCGCCAGCGCGGACTGGATGACCCGGAATCTGGATAAAAGGGTGGAGCTTATGGTGCCCGTCACCAACGGAAAGCTGGCCCGCCGCCTGAAATCCATTCTGGACGCCTGTTTCAGGGACAATGTCCAGGCGTGCAATATTCTGCCGGACGGCACTTCCGAACATGTCGTCCGGAAAAAAGGCCAGAAAGCCTTCCGTTTGCAGCAGTACCTGACCAAGGAGGCGCGCCGCCTGGCCAAGGACAAGGAACGGGAACGCCAGCAGATGCTGGAACCGCACACACCGCATTAAAGGCGCTCGTCATGGGCGTCTGAAAATCAGCCGGGAACAGTCTCCGGAGTACGCCGGTTTTCCGGAGAGGGAGGAGGAAGCCGGTTACGGTTTTCTGCCGTCAAGAATGGACAGCAATTTTTTCAGCCACCTGATCTTGTCCCGGCGTTTCCGGAAAATATGGCCCCGGGAGAAGAACAGTTTCCATTGCTGGCCGCGGATATGGCGCTGGAGGAGCGGGGCCAGCCCCTGGGAAATCGCATCCAGTTCCTCCCGGAACGCGGGAAGCCTCTTTGCTTCCGGCCACCAGAAAAAGGAGTACAGGATCCAGTGGAACTGCCCCATGGTTCCGGGGGTGTCAGGAAGCCGCCATGGTTTTTCCGGGCCTACCATGTGCAGCAGTTTCCATGAACGCCCGCAGGATATGGACGGAACGTTTTCAAATTCGGTTCCGCGCAGGAGCCGTGTTTTTTCTTCATCCCAGGTCCAGGACAGGAATTGGAAGTTCCATTCCGGAGGCAGCGTCGTCATGTCTCCGTGCAGGGCGATATTTAAGATGTCCTGGTCCGGATAGGGGAAGGGTTCCGGGCGGCTTCGGAGCTGTTGGAGCAGCCGGTGTTCCAGGTTGCGGCGGCGCATCTGGTCCAGATCCAGCACCAGGACGCCGGAATTGCAGTAGGAAAGGGGGGAGGAAAGGTAGTTGCCCATATATTCCAGATGGGGATGCATCGTTCCTTTTTCAATGCTCCAGAGGGCCAGGCCGTCTCCGGCCGCCGCTACGGAAGCTCCCCGCAAATCGGAAAAATACAGTTCGGCTACGTCTCCGGCCAGCAGGACATCTGCGTCCAGATAAACGATCCTGCCGTACTGCGGGAACAGGCTGCCGGCCATCAGGCGGGCATACGCAAGGGGGGAGTAGCGGTCCTTGTTGCCGTTTTGAAAGAGATGGCGGAATTCTTCCGGAAGTTGCAGGAAAGAAAGGGAAACCTGCGGAAAGGGGGCGGCAACCTGGTTCAGCTCCTGTATTATTCGCGCGTCCATTCCGTCGTGAACGATGTGAATGTCATAAAAGCGTCCGGAACTGGCGTGAAGGCAAAGGGTGTGAATGGCTACGGCCAGGGGCAGGCCCCAGCCGCCGGTGGCGGAAAACATGACGGGGATGCGTGATTTCTCCGGGGATGCGGGAACGGGCGGGGCTGTCATGGCATCGGGGAATTTCATGGGAAGGGTCTTGAAAAAGGGGCTGAGGGAAGGAATAGGCCGGGGAGGGAAAGAGCATGGAGGCTCCGTTCAGGCCGGAAAAGGGATGTCTGTTATTTGAAGAAGGGAGAATCTGAAGTCTTTAAATGCCGGGGCCGGGATTTTTGCGGGGGGTAACCGTTTTTCCCCGCATGGAAAATAATTTGGCGGTTTTCGTTCATTTGTCCGTTTCATGGTTCGGGGCGGCTTTTCGGGCATTCCTGTTCCTTTGGCGGTTCCTGCCGGGCGGAGAGAAGGGGCAGGAGCAGTCCGGCTGTTTTCCCGGCCTGGTACGCGCGGTCCGGAGGGGAGAAATGGAAGGGATCTATATATCTGCGCCCCTGCATGAAGCCATGGTGGTCTGAAAGAACCGCGCCGGGCAGGGAAGATGCCGCCTCGCGGACAATGGCATTAAAGGCGGCGAGGGTTTTCTCTTTTTCTTCATTCAGCGTGCCGTCCGGCCCATCCATGATGGACGTACTGGTCGCCAGGATGAGGAAACGGCAGCGCTTGCTGAGCTGGGAGGCGAATACCATGTAATTTTTGCGGAAGTCATCCACGGAAATGGCGGAGACTTTATTGGTGACGTGGGAACCGAAGGAAACAATGACGGCTTCGTATCCGGAGGAGGGAAAATATCCTGCAAGAGTGGGGAGATAGTCCGGATCTCCGGGAATCAGCGTGGAGGAGAACAAGTTCCGGTAAGCTTCCGGGAAATCTTCTTCCCCGGAACCGGGCAGGGAGCGGCATTGCAGCATATCGCCGCAAAAGTCAATGAATGGAAGGTTCAGCTTGCCTGCCAGCGTGCGAAGAAGGGTGTTCCAGGCTTCAAGGAGGCCTGGTTCTTCCGCGTAGGGGTGCCGGGCGCTGCCGTAGTCGGAGGGCGGGGATGACAGGAGGATCAGGCGGCGCGTTTGTTTCCGCAGAAAGGCGAAAAGCCTGCAAAGCATATCTTCGGCGCTTTCCATGAGCCCTCCTTCCCGGAGGGGCTTTCCCATGAGCCTGCCGTTGGCGAGGGAAAGGTGCAGGGGCGGCCACATGAAAAGAATAACGCTGTAGCGGGCGCCGGAAAGGCTGTGCTCCATTTGCCGCCACAGGCGGGGATGGTTGAGCGGGAAATTGAAGATGAGCGTGTCGGCGGCCAGTCGGGACGATTTCAGATGGCCATGGTTTTTTGCCAGAGCGGAACTGCCGATCACCAGCATTCTGTCATTGCCGGGCAGGAGGTGGTCGTGTTGCTGGTAGGAATAGATGAACACGGGAAAAACAGCAGTTACAGGGATGATCGGGGGAGCTTCTTTGCAGAATAAAGAGTGTATCCGAGGATTTGGAGCGTGTCTATTCCGTTTTTGGAAAACCTCAGCCGGAACATTTTCCTTCTGGCGGTCTTGAACTTCCAGAAGCATTGAAGGAGGCGCAGGTAAATCCACCGTCCGGCCAGGGCGGCCTCAAGATAAGCCCTCTGTTCCCTGGGCATCCCGCAAACGTGTTCGGAAGTGATGTCCGCCTCCCGCCAGAGTTCCGCCCAATGCCTGAGCCGCCCGGCCGGCATTTCATTGTCCGGAAAAAGCAGGGGGACAATATAATTCATGTAGGCCGTGCGGTTGCTGTCCAGGACCCCTTCCCGGAGTTTTTCCCTGGTGAGCATCTCGAATACGGCGTAATAACTTGCGGGCCGGGTTTCCGCTTTCCGGTTGCGAGAAGAAACGGATTGGGGACCGCCCAGCCCGTAGTGGTAGAGTTTTTCAGAGGTGAGGGCGACGTTGCGGCAGCGGGCGATGGCCCGGGAAACGTAAAGGGTGTCTTCTCCGCTGGTGAAGGAAGAAGGCAGGCGGACTTCCAGGGGGGCGGAACAGCCGGGGAGGAGCCGCCTGAACAATTTGCTCCAGACGACGCCGGTGATCCTGTCTTCCAGAAAGAGCCTGAATATTTCTCCTTTCTCCGTAAAGACGCCGTCGCAGGCGGTGTTTTCAATATGAAGGAGTTTTTCCTCAGCCATTCCGCGCGATTCTCCGCTTTCAGCCGGAAGGAAGGGGGAATAGGAACATTGGACCATGTCCGCCCCGCTTTCTTCCGCGAGCCGGTAGAGCCGTTCGTACATGTCCGGCTCAACGTAGTCATCCGGATCCGCAAAACCCAGGTAAGGCGCCGCAGCTGCCCTGATTCCCGCGTTGCGGGCTTCCGCCCTGCCGGAATTTTCCTGTGTAATCAGGCGGAAACGACTGTCTCCGGAAGCATATTTCCGGACGATGCCTCCGGACCCGTCGGTTGAACCGTCGTCCACGCAGATGATTTCCAGGTCGCGGAGGGTTTGTGCCGCCAGGCTGTCCAGACAGCGCGGAAGAAGAGGCTCCATGTTGTAGATGGGGACGATGACGGAAATGAGGGGTGAGGGGAGAGGCATGGTCTGCTGTATAGGAAACAGGGTTATATCCGGAGCCATGAGCCGGGGATGAGTGCGTCATCCGTATGGTACCGGTCGCCTTCCTCCCTGTTGAACCAGATGCGCGGCGCGATGACGATTTTCTCCGCGTGTTCGTTGAGCCACGCCGCCCACCAGGAGAAAGTGCTGTTGGCGATGATGTGGTGGCGGCAGTTTCGCATCAGTTCCAGATCGAAGTAGCCGGTGCCGCCGTCATTGATATCCACATGGACATGGGGCAGGGCGGGCCTCAGGTTTTGCCGGGCCCATTCTATGTCGTCCGAGAAGACGAAGTAACGCAGGGATTCCTGCGGAGCGCCTGCCGCCCGCAGCCTTCCTTCCATTTCAGCCATGCTCCGGAGGTAGTATTCCAGAGGCGGCGGAGAAAGGTAGGGGTTGGAGAGGTAATCCGTTCTGCGGATGTGCAGGGAAATGGAGCAGCATGAACGGATATCTTCAAGAATGCGGGCGTTTTCCGGAGTCAGGGGAGTTTTCAGACGGAATTCCCTGCAAAGCTGTTCCCGGCAGTGGAGGAAGTATTGTTCCGTTTGAAAATATCCCTTGAAATAGGTATGGCAGCGGGGAGGGGCCGTGAGGCCAGGATCGAACCCGTGCCGTTTTTCCTCCCGGAAATGAGGATATTTGGGAGCGGAGAACAGGGAACGCAGGCAGGCGGGAATGCGGGACTTGCGGAAAGCCCAGGGAGGAGGGCCTCCTTCAATGGGAAGGGAAATGTGGAAGTGATGGAGTTCACAGACCCTCTTATCATCATGTTCATATGATGAGGCTTCCAACCTTGCTTTTTCCCCTTGCCGGGAGAGTGCGAAGAGAAAGGCATATTGGAACAGCTGGTTTCCCAGCCCTCCGAAAAGACGCATGACCAATTCTTTTTTCTTTGCCATGTTCAAGCAGGGAAAAGGGGTTAAAACGGAATATTCCCGCGTATGTCCTCCAGTTGTCTGCGTATTTGCCGCAGCCGTGCCCGGCCATTTCTCCTCCATGAAGGGACAGGGCAGAAAGGAAGAAGCTTCCAGAGGATTCCGGTGTTCCTGCCGGCCTTCCGGAGTCTTCTTCCGAAGTCTGAAAAGCTGGTGGATTTCAACAACAGGCGGAAAGGAAGATGAAGAGACTCTCTCCGGCACTCGGCGTCCGTGCAATGGGCTTTCAGGAAGTCCCGGATGATGCCGTAAAGCATTTCCTGCTCCCCGTGAGAGAAAGGCATGTCAAGCAGTCTCAGTTCAAATGGTTCATGCTCTACAAAGCGGACGAGATGGCCGGCTTTTCTTGTCCAGAGCTGGCGTTGTTCATAAAACTCTTCAATCAGGGAAAGCCACCGGGGGACCATGTCCAAAATATCGGCGGTTCTTTTCCTTATCTGGTGGTTTCCCTGTTCATGCTGGCGGTAATGGTAAACGGCTTCCGGACAGAAGGAGATTTTTTCTGCCAGCGCGAGCGCGAAATGCGAGAAGAGGCCGTCTTCACAGGGGTGAATGCCTTCCGGGAATTCCAGATTGTTTTTCAAGGGGAACTCCCGGCGCAGAAATATGCCGCAGGTGGGCAGGGCGGGGATTTTATCCGGCGGAAACCTGTCGCAGAACAGCTTTCCCGCTACGGTCAAATCGCTTGCTCCGCGGTCCGAGGCGTCCAGAAGATGTTTGAGAAAGGCCGCGTCGATGAAATCGTCGCCGTCAACGAAACACAAATAGCGCCCGGAAGCGCGCTGCATGCCCAGATTTCGGGCGGAGGAAACGCCTCCATTTTTCTGTTCGAAATAACGGATTCTTGAGTCCGCCTCTGAAAAACGCCGGGCGATTTCCCCCGACGAGTCGGAGGAACCGTCGTTAATGATGAGGCATTCCCACTCCGCAAGGGTTTGCCGGCGGATGCTGCTGATGCACTCTTCAAGATATTGTTCCTGATTGTAAACGGGAACGATGACGGAAACCTGTGGCTGTGGCGGGCGGGTTCGGGT
>ENA-OXQX01000594-OXQX01000594.1-human-gut-metagenome-genome-assembly--contig:-NODE-594-length-10767-cov-5.22507_pt1 | contig 10767 bp, 4 predicted proteins | sample MGYA00249586_ERZ652571 | MGnify/ENA primary metagenome ERZ652571 (study PRJEB26925, sample SAMN05826702) | human gut metagenome | biome: ENVO:2100002; feature: ENVO:00000062; material: ENVO:00002003...
CTGGCACTGATGGCACCGTTTGTACAGCGTAAGGGCACCGGCAGTACGGATGTGGTGTATCTGATTGACACCAGCGGAAGCATGAAGCATCTCACCAAAGGGGGCAATACCCGCTTAGGGGAAGCCGTAAGTGAGATCAAAGAGCAGATTGCCGCTTCGGATGGGGCAAAAATATCCATTGTTACCTGTGACGGCACGGGAACCAATCTGCTTGCCGTCCATACTTCCGAGAAAAAAGCACTGTATCGGACGCTGACAGACATCAAAGGCACGGACACAGCCGGATCGCTTTCCGATGCACTGGCAACCGTACAGACTGTGCAGAAAAAAGACAAAAAGAACGATCTGGCAGATGTCATCGTCTATACCGACGGCATAGGGGCAAAACAGACGAAAAATCTCAAAAGTCAGCTTCAGGCAACCATCCGCGTGGTGGGAAGTCCCGTTTCTAACGTGGCGAATACGTTTCTGTCCTGCACCAAAGACAGCCGTGGGGACACGTATACGGTTGCATCAGGCGTGACAAATTACAGCGATCATGCGGCAAATATGGAGATTACGCTGTATGAGGGAAAGAAAATTCTTGAAGTGCGTACACTTTCCCTTGCCGCAGACGAGACATATACCTGCCTGTTTAAACAGGTGAACTGGGGAAACCAGCCGCTGCATACCGAACTTTCCGCAGTGACATTTGCCGGCAGCAGCCAGAAGGATTCCTTACATGAGGATAACTGTGCCTATGCACTCAAAGACCAGGTTTCCACGAGCAAAGCCACGCTGATCGGGGAAGGAAATACCTATATCGAAAAAGCGTATCTTGCCGTGACCGGAGAGAATCTTTCCAAGGCAAAAACAACGGATGCACTTGACCGTGACGATCCGGGGGTCTGTATTTTTGATGCGGATACGGCAGTGCAGGAATCTAATCAGCAGAAGGCGCAGATGATTTTTGCCAAAGAGGGAAAGAACGAGGAAAAAAATGTCAGCCTGTCCGCCGGCGATACCGAACTGACTTCCGGAATCCGGGACTTTGCGCTCGGGGTAAATCAGACGTATGTGTATGATCTGCCGGTCTGGGCCACGGGCTTTCTGTGGAACGGAAAGCAGTGCGCCGCATACTACGGGGAGCATGACGGAATCCGGGAGGTGGTACTTGGATTTGACCTGCGGGAATCGGATTTTGCCCTGCAGCCGGAGTTTCCGGTATTTATGAACCATGCGCTGCACTATCTTGAGGACAGTTCCCTTCTTTCCCAAAACGTCTATGATGCCGGAGATACCGTGCAGTTTCATGCATTAAACGGTGTGGACGTGCAGCAGATTGCAGCACCTACCGGTCAGGCAGGACTGTTTACCGTAAAAGCGGGCGACAGAAAGGAATCCTATATTGTAAAATTTGCATGCAGCAGCCAGTCGGATGGACGGATCACGGCAGGCGATTCCGGAAGCCGCAACACGATGCAGCGGCAGCTTGTGCGAAAGCAGATGCGCAATGTCATCCTTATCCTTGTGCTTCTTCTTATGATACTGGAGTGGATCTGTTATGTCCGGCAGATGCGTTACCGTGGGCGGTTTTATCTTGCGGTGCGTCTGGTGGGGCTTGCCCTTTTGGTGCTGGCTGTCTGTGGAATTTCGGTGCCGCTTTCCCACGCGAAAGACACAACCGTTTTTCTGGTTGATCTGTCGGAGAGCAATGCCGCAAATCTCACGCAGATGGAGCAGTATATGAGCCGGCAGGTCAAAGACATGCCAAAGAACAATCAGTATGCCATTGTAACGTTTGGAGCCAATGCGGTTGTGGAACAGTTTCTGACCAGTGAGAAACACAGTTTTCAGATTCTCTCGGCACCGGAGGCGGATGCAACCAACCTTGAGGAAGCCGTTTCCACAGGACTTTCCATGATCCCGGACAATGCGGCAGGACGGCTTGTGGTGCTTACGGATGGAAAGCAGACAAAGGGAAACATCGAGCATACGGCATCGGCACTGACGGCAAAAAACGTGCAGCTGTATTCGGTTCTCTATGAAGATACAAAGCAGGGGAGCGATGCCTATATCGAAAACGTGGAAATGCCGGAGTATCTTTATCCGGGTGATTCCTATTCCATGACCGTAACTGTGGAAAGCAACTATGAGACCGATGCGAAGCTGCAGCTTTTGCAGGGAACGGAGATGGTCAGTCAGACAGGCGTGCATTTAAACAAAGGCAGCAACCGTTTTGTTTTGAAACAGAAGGTAGTCGGTACCGATGCGCAGCAGTATACCGTGCGCGTGAAGGCACCGAAGGACACCTGTGAAAAAAACAATGATTATGGTACGTATGCGACGGTGGATTCCCTGCCAAAGATTCTGCTTGTATCCGGAATGGGAGAGGACAGCACACCGTTTTTAGGACTTTTGGATGCTGCCGGATGCAATTACCGGCAGGTATCCGCAGTCAGTGCACCGGATACTTTAAAAGAGATGCTGCAGTACAAGAGCATCATTCTGGAAAATGTGTACCGGACAGATCTGCCGGAGGGCTTTCTAAAAAATCTGAAAACTTATGTGAAAGACTACGGATGCGGTCTGGTGGCATGCGGCGGTGAGGACAGTTTTGCACTGGGCGGATATCTGGATACGGAACTGGAGAAACTTCTTCCGGTCGATATGCAGCTGCGCGGGGTAAATGAGAAACAGAATCTGGCAATGGTCATGGTGATTGATCATTCGGGCAGTATGTCGGAACAGACCGAAGGAGGCACCAATCTGGATCTGGCGATCGCGGCTGCCAAAGCGGCTGTGGATCAGCTGGATACGAAAGATGAAGTCGGTGTGGTAACCTTTGATGATGGTTACACCTGGCAGGTGCCGCTGGAAAAAGTGAAGGATAAAGACAAGATCCATCAAAGCATCGAGACGATCAGCGAAGGCGGTGGAACGACCATCAAACCGGCCGTGCGTGCGGCACTAAATGAAATTAAGAAGAGCAAGGCGCAGCTAAAGCATATTGTCCTTCTGACGGATGGACAGGGGGAAACCGGAAATTTTGAAGATATCATCAAGGACTGCAAGGATGCCGATGTAACTCTTTCCACGGTAGCGGTTGGAGAGTCGTCTGACAGACAGCTTCTGGAACGACTGGCAACGCAGTGTAACGGCCGCTATTATTATTCCGATATCTCAACCGATATCCCGAAAATCTTTGCACAGGAAGTATTTTTAAATGGAGATACGTATTTGCAGAACGGACAGTTTTCACTGAAAGGAAACAGCAGCAATGCCATCACGAAAAATCTCTTTGCCGATGGCTGGCCGCAGATCAAAGGGTACGTGAGTGCCTCTCCGAAAACCGGAGCCAATGTGCTGCTGGCATCTGCCGAAAAGGATGACCCGATTTTGTCTGTCATGCAGTATGGACTGGGGCATACGGTTGCGTGGAATACCGATGTGACAAACCGCTGGACTGCCGGGCTGGCACAGCAGAATGATTACGTGCAGCTGTGGAAGCGGATCATCGATTACAGTGCGGGAAATACAGCACTCGGCGAAGACCGTGTGGATGTAACTACCGTAAACGGAACAACGAAAGTTACCTATTATGCCAAAGACTACGCAGAGCAGACACAGGTGGAGGCTGTGTACACGGATCCGGATGGAAAAACGCATCAGGCGAAACTGACCGCAAGTGCGCCGGGAACTTATGAGGCACAGCTGGATACGACAGTCTCCGGTGTCTACAATCTGAGCGTGCAGCGGAAAAACGGCAAAAAAATCGAAAATGCCCTGACCACCGCAGCCGTGGTACAGTATTCGCAGGAGTACAAATTTGCGCTGACAAACGACAGCTTTTGTGCGTTCATCAAACAGTATGGAAAGGTGCTTTCCCCAAAGAAGAATGTATGGAAGAAGTTAAAAGCTTCCGGGCGGGCACGGGTTTGTCTGACCAATCCGCTTTTAATCCTTTTGCTTTTCGTATTTCTTGCAGATATCGCCATGCGGCGGTTTGCCTATGTTCCGCCAATGCCACACTGGACGAGACCAGCAAAAAAAGCTATAATGACAAAAGAAAAAACAGCAGAAGACGGGCAGCCGGAGCCGGAAGCAGAAAAACCAAAGGAAAAGACAAAGAAAGCAAAACCGGAGGAAACGGCTTCCCAGGCACTCGATACTTCTGCGCTGTTAAAGAAAAAAGAAAAGCGGAATCATTCCGTTTAAAAGAAAACAGGAGTCATTATGCAATCAGACAGCAATTTACGAGAAACGTTACGGAGTATCGACCATAAAAGTTATCCGGCATACAAATCCCTGCGGGGAAGTTACCGGTTTGCAGACTATGTGTTATCCATCGATCATGTGCAGGGAGATCCTTTTGCGGCACCTTCCCATGTGCGCGTGACCGTGGATGCAAAGGCAGCGGCATTTCCGGAATATGCCATGAAAAATACACGGACGCGCACAGCATTGGCAGATGAACTGCTGCGCACGTTTGCCGCACAGATCAACCACTTTACATTTAAGGCGAAGGGATCGGGCAAGAGCGGCCTGATTTCGGTAACCCACTGCGGACAGGAGATTCTGACCCGGACAGCCTGTGAAGTGAATGAAAAAGAAATTACCGCGCGTTTTGCGGTAGGATTTCCGGCAAACGGACGGACGATCAATGCCAGGGAACTGGAAAAAATTCTGTTTACCTATCTGCCAGAATGTGTAAAGCATTCATTTTATTATAAGAATCTCGATGCCCGCAGAATCCGGGATGCCGTGGAACTGGCAGAAGACCAGCAGGCAGTCCGTGACCAGCTGAAAGAACAGGGGCTGGTTGCATTTGTTGCCGATGATGCGGTACTGCCGCGGGAGAGCGGGATTTCCTCCCGGCCGATGAAACAGTCTGTAGCCTTTACCTCTCCGGAATCCCTTAGGGTGACGATGCAGCTTCCGCACAGGGGTGCGGTCACCGGTATGGGAATCCCGAAAGGAATCACACTGATTGTCGGTGGCGGCTATCATGGAAAATCCACACTTCTGACTGCACTCGAACTGGGCGTTTATAACCATATCGCAGGGGACGGCAGAGAGTTTGTGATCACGGATGAGACCGCCTTAAAACTTCGTTCGGAGGACGGACGGTTTATCAAAGATGTCGATATTTCCATGTTTATCAATGACCTGCCAAACGGAAAAGATACCCATCATTTTTCGACGGAAGATGCCAGCGGAAGCACATCGCAGGCAGCCGGGATCGTGGAAGGCATGGAGGCGGGAAGCCGCCTGTTTCTGCTGGATGAGGATACGTCCGCGACGAACTTTATGGTAAGGGATGCATTTATGCAGAAAGTAGTCAGTCCGGACAAAGAGCCGATCACGCCGTTTCTTTCCCGTGCGCGGGAACTGTATGAGCAGGCAGGAATTTCTACCATCCTGGTAGCGGGCAGTTCCGGTGCCTTTTTCCATATTGCGGATACCGTGATCCAGATGGACCGTTACAAGCCGGTTGATATTACAAAAAAAGCAAAGGCATTGTGCAAAGAATTTCCGATTTCAGAGGAAAAGCCACTTCCGTTCGCCCTGCCACACAGTCACCGGATCATGGAAAAAGATAAAAACGGTGCCACAAAACGCAGGGATTACCGGAGCGGAGCCGTGCGCAAAAATGAGCCGGAGCGGTTAAAATTAAAAACCATGGGAACGGATGGATTTGCCATCGGAAAGCAGACCGTGGATCTGCGGTATTTAGAACAGCTGATCGACAGCGAACAGACCGCGTGCCTTGGCATGCTCTTAAAATATGCGGTTGAACACCTGGTGGACGGCAAACGGACAATTGCCGAAGTCGTTGTACAGTTACAGAAAGAACTCGAAACGTCCGGCATGCGTTTTCTGGCAGAAAACGGTATCGTTTCGGGCGGTTATGCCATGCCGCGGGTGCAGGAGATGTATTCCTGCTTTAACCGTTATCGTGTATAGAAAAAGGGAAGCACAGGAGAGACTATGAAAAGAATATTAGTTGTCGTTGACATGCAAAACGATTTTACGACCGGACCGCTGGGCAATGCAGAGTGTGCAGCAGTCATTCCGAAGGTCGCGGAAGTGATAAAAACAGGCGTGTATGACAGAATCATTTTCACCCAAGACACGCACCAGAGTAATTATCTGGATACGCAGGAAGGAAAGCGGCTGCCCGTCGTGCACTGCATCGAAGGAACCGAAGGCTGGGAGATTGCGCCTGTGATCCGTAAGGCAGCATCCTTTTATTCCAAAGAACAGATCGAGACGATCTGTAAGCCGGCATTTGGCAGTGTGCAGCTTGGCGAGTGCTTAAAGCAGTACTGTGGTGATGCAGAGGCACAGATTGATTTCTGTGGCGTGTGCACGGGTATCTGCGTCATCAGCAATGTCATGATTGCCAAAGCCTTTGTTCCGGAAGCGCGCGTGTGCGTGATTGAAAAAGCATGCGCCTGCGTGACATCGGAGTCGCACCGCACGGCGATCGAAGCGATGAAAACCTGTCAGGTGGATATACAGTAATTGTATCTTATTTAAGTAAGAAGAAAAGAGAAGGATTATGAAGTTAAATCAGATCATCACCAGTCTGCTGGAAACAGACATGTACAAATTTAGTATGGGAGAGGCCATCTATCACCAGTTCTCCGACTATAAAACCACATGGACATTCAAGTGCCGCAATACCGATGTGCACTTTACGGCAGAGATGGTGCAGGAGATCAAAGAGCAGATTAAGGCGTACTGCAGTCTACGTTTTACAGAGGAAGAGCTGGAATATCTGAACCACATTACATGGATCAAGGGAAGCTATATTGATTTTCTGCGCCTGTGGCAGCCGCGCTATGAGGATTTTAAGATTTCGGATGAGGCGGAATGCGGACTTTCCATCGAGACATTCGGTACCTGGCTGAATACGTCCTTGTATGAGATCCCGACACTGGCGATTGTCAACGAAGTGTATTTCCGTATGGCGTACGATTATGACAGGCTTTATGCCAGTTTCCGGGAACGTCTGGAACGGAAGATCAAAGATGCCAGCGGCAGATACGAGATCGGTTCGTTCAGTGAATTCGGACTGCGCCGCCGTCTTTCCGCAGAGGCACAGGAGCTTGCTGTCCGCAAGCTGAAAGAAGCAGAATTTCACGGGTCAGAATTTGTCGGAACGTCCAACGTCTATCTGGCAAAAAAATACAATCTGACACCGGTCGGAACCATGGCACATGAGTGGATCATGTGTGTCGGACAGGGAAATCACAAACATAACCCGGCATACTCCAACTGGTATGCGCTTGATGCCTGGGTACGCGAGTATGGCGTGTTAAACGGTATTGCACTGACCGATGCGATTACGACCGACTGTTTCCTGCGGGATTTCCAGCTGACCTATGCAACGTTATTCTCCGGCGTGCGTCATGACAGCGGAGATCCGGTGGAGTGGGGCGAAAAAATGATCGCGCACTACCAGAAACTGGGAATCGATCCGGCAAATAAAACTTTATTGTTCAGTGATTCTCTTGATTTTGCACGGGCACACGAACTGTACGAACATTTCCGGAACCGCACAAAGGTGGCTTTTGGAATCGGCACCTATATCTCGAATGATACGGAGGTACCGGCACTGAATATCGTCATGAAAACCACGCTGTGCAACGGTATGGATGTCGCAAAGATTTCTGATACTCCGGGCAAGGGAATGTGCAAGAACCCGGATTATGTGCATTATCTGAAACGATGCATCGACTGGCGTATGAATCATGACAGATAAAAATTCTGATTTACAGACAAAGGAAGAAGGAACAGACCTTATGAATTATACAGAGTGTATCGAACAGGCGAGAGGCCGTATCGGATCTTACTGTAAGGCGTGCTGGGAATGTAACGGCAGAGCCTGTAAAAACCAGATGCCGGGGCCGGGAGCCAAAGGCATCGGAGATACCGCCATCCGCAACTATGACAAATGGAAAGAAATCCGCGTCCAGATGGACACGCTGGTCGAAAACCGTCCATGTGATACGACACTGGAACTGTTTGGCAGAACGTTTCAGTATCCGTTTTTTGCAGGTCCGGTAGGCGCCGTGCAGCTGCACTACGGAGACTGCCTGAATGATATTTCCTACAACGATATTCTCGTTTCCGCCTGTGCAGCATCCGGCATCGCTGCTTTTACCGGAGACGGAACCGACAGCAATGTCATGGTCGCAGCAACAAAAGCGATAAAAAATGCCGGCGGACTGGGAATTCCGACCGTAAAGCCGTGGAATATCGAAGTGATCCGGGAGAAAATGGCGATGGTAAAGGATTCCGGTGCCTTTGCCGTGGCAATGGATATCGATGCGGCAGGACTGCCGTTTTTAAAGAATCTGACCCCACCGGCCGGAAGCAAATCGGTGGAGGATCTGCGTGAAGTGAAACAGGCGGCTGGGCTGCCGTTTATCGTCAAAGGAATCATGACCGTCAAAGGTGCCATGAAGGCAAAAGAAGCCGGGGCCGATGCGATCGTTGTGTCAAACCACGGCGGGCGTGTTCTGGATCAGTGTCCTGCCACCGCAGAGGTGCTCGAAGAGATCGCAAATGCAGTCGATGGCTCCATGAAGATTTTTGTCGACGGAGGCATCCGTTCCGGTGTGGATGTGTTTAAGGCACTGGCACTGGGAGCCGATGCGGTGATCATTGCCCGTCCGTTTGTGACTGCCGTGTATGGCGGAGCGCAGGAAGGCGTCGAGGCTTATGTCAATAAGATCGGAAGTGAGCTGAAAGATACGATGGCAATGTGCGGTGTGGCTTCGCTGAAGGAGATCACACGGGATTGTGTCAGAGTGTGAGAATTACATATTGGGAAAGGATGAAACGCTTGTGTTCGTGGCGGGTGCCATGGATATGGGCGTTTTTTGTATGATTGAGGAAAAACGTCAGTTTACTATTTACCCTTGAAAAGTAAAAAACAAAGTTGACGATATAAAACTCTGGTTTTATAATAAGGTTATGGAAAAGGTAAAAAAGGTAAAAAATTGTCGATAAAATTTCAAATGTACCAATGGAGGAATGCATATGTCTAATTTTGGTTTGCCTGAATATGATCAACACAGAGAATGGATTCGTAATGCGAGAAATCGTAACATGAAGTGGGAAGAGATTGATTATGCGGGGCGTGGTAATGATGAAGGATTATCAGAATTCCTAACCCAACAGTCCTTATTGAATTTTTGGAAAGAAGTTAGTTGCAGTGAATGGAAAGAACTCGTTCGCTTACAAAAAGAGGCAGAAGAACAGACACAGGTTATAGATTATCTTAGTGGTCAGGCTATGATTATGGGTGAAGGCGAAGATAATGATGTTACAGTACCAGCAGATCCACAATCCGCATGGCAGTTATATAGAAAAAAATTGATTAAGGGTGGTTTTAAAGAAGAAATCGTTGATGAGATGGAGAGAACTACATTAAAGATTTTGAAGAGACTGAGCAGTGACACAACCGAAATGAAACCAGTTAAGGGATTGGTTATTGGTAATGTTCAGTCTGGAAAAACTGCAAATATGGCAGCTTTAATGGCTATGGCGGCTGACTGGGGATGGAATATGTTTATAGTTTTATCTGGAACCATCGAAAATCTTAGACAACAAACACAAAACCGGTTATTAAATGATTTAAATTGTCAGGGCAATCTCAATTGGAATGGTTTAGAGCATTTATCTAAAAAACCAATGCTAGGACAAAGGACACAGGATTTGCACTTTGATAAAACGTCAAAACAGAGATATTTTACAGTTTGTCTGAAAAATCCGGGAAGACTTAGGGGGCTTATACAATGGCTGCAATCTGATGGTAATAAACAAAAACAGATGAAGATACTGGTTATAGATGACGAGGCTGACCAGGCTGGTATTAACACAGCAAATGTTAATAGTTCAACGATTAGAACAATTAATAGATTGATAAGAGATTTGGTAAATGGAAAAAATGAGAAATCGCAGGAAATCAGCAATAAATATAAGGCGATGAATTATATTGGATATACAGCCACGCCATATGCAAATATATTAAATGAGGCTGGAGAAGATTCGTTATATCCTAGAAATTTTATATCAACATTAAGTGTATCAAAGGAATATTTTGGACCACAACAGATATTTGGACTTGAGGGTGGGGATTATGATTATGATGGTTTAGATATCGTGAGAATTATTGATGAGGATGATCTTCAGGCAATCAAAGAAATTCATGAAGAAGGATCACCGTATGTTCCGCTCGCGTTACAGGATGCTATATGCTGGTTTCTGTGTGGCGTAGCCTGTATGAGAATATGGGGATACGGAAAGCCGATTAGTATGCTGATACATACAAGTCAGAAAACTGATCATCATCAGAATATTGCAGAAGCGGTCAGAGATTGGATTGTGAGCAAAGATGTAGATGAGATGATTAGAAGATGTGAAAAAGTATGGAATACAGAAACCAGTCAATTTACATTTGAAAAGTTTAGAGAACAATATCCACAATACGATAGGAAGGATGAAGAAATAAACAGATATCCTTCATTTGAGGACATACGTAAGGAAATTACAATTTTGTTGAGTAAAGAACCAACTAATATTCCATTGGATGAGGACGATGAGTTCGCATATCACGAAGGAATTCATATGTGTATTGATAATTGCAAGAATAATGGAATTACTGACGATGGAATGTATGTCAGATTGGCATATCCTACGGCTGATAACATGCCAACACCAGCACCGGCGTTTATTGTTGTGGGTGGAGCAACTTTGTCCAGAGGTTTAACG
>ENA-OXQX01000605-OXQX01000605.1-human-gut-metagenome-genome-assembly--contig:-NODE-605-length-10526-cov-28.6371_pt1 | contig 10526 bp, 7 predicted proteins | sample MGYA00249586_ERZ652571 | MGnify/ENA primary metagenome ERZ652571 (study PRJEB26925, sample SAMN05826702) | human gut metagenome | biome: ENVO:2100002; feature: ENVO:00000062; material: ENVO:00002003...
GTAGGGAAAATAAGGTGAACCCAAAACTATGGATGCAGGACGTGCTGATTAGGGTACAGGAGAAAGAAAGAGAAGAGAAAAACGATTACACCGATTTACTGCCATTTAATTGGAAAGGATAAACAGGAAAGCTATAATAAAGTCAAAAGCCAGACATGCTTCGTCTGGCTTTTGACTTTATTATAACTTGGAGAGAAACACGCACGAGGCCGAATGCTTACAAGAAAAGTATCAAGCGCTTCTTGTACCAAGATATAAAAGAATAAATCAAAAAAAGCTCTCTTCATAATATGAAGATGTATCAAAAGTAAAATGGCGTATCATTTTGCCAGTAGGGGCAAGGTTCGCTCGCCCAAAAATGGTTTGCTTATGCATTTGGGCAGGCAAACCCTGCCCCTACAGTTGACAACATGATAACACAATCGGACTTTTAATCCCTCCGCCCCGTATGTATAAATCCACACATACGGTATAACTACAAAAGTTCAGATAATTCGTTCTGCAAACGTCCTGCCACTTCTTCCATAGGCACTTCGCACCCCAATTCTTTCTGTAATGAAGTAACCCCTTTATCCATGAATCCGCAAGGATGGATATAACTGAAATAGCGCAAATCCGTATTTACATTCAGCGCCAATCCATGCATTGTCACAAAATGACTGCTTCTCACTCCTATTGCACAAATTTTCCGTTCCTGCGGAGTTCCCGCGGCCAGCCATACTCCGGTCGCTCCCTTCACTCGCCCGGCCTCAATGCCATAAGATGCGCAGACCCTGATCACCGCTTCTTCCAACACATGAATATATTCCTTCAACCCCAAATGATAATCCTCCAAATTCAAGATAGGATAACAAACCAATTGTCCGGGACCATGATAAGTAATATCCCCTCCTCGATCAATATGATAAAGGGTGGCACCAATCATCTTCAATTGTGCCTCCCCCAGCAGCATATTCGTTTCCTTTCCACTCTTGCCTAATGTATAGACATGCGGATGTTCTACAAAAATAATTCTATTCTCATACGTTTTTCCCACTTGTTTAGCTTCCACCATGGCATTAAACAACTTCGTCTGCCGTTTCCAAGCCTCAGAATAGGGAACTAATCCCCAATTTTCAATTTTCATGATACCTCCCAGTTTTAAATGTAAAATAGGATAGGGTTCGCCCGATGCGTCTTTTGCATCCCTGCCAATAACCCGAAATCCAAAATGGCCATAAAAGCCGGACGCTTTCTTATTTTGTTCGTTTACATCGACATAACGTACATGGCAATGCTCCAAAGCATAACGCATCAATTGTTTCCCTATTCCCGTACCTATGGCACGCGGATGAACAAAAAGCATTTCAAGCATAGTCCCATTAATACCCATGAATCCTTCTATACCAGCATTGTCACGAATCATGTAAAGCGGCATACTATGAAGATAAACACTCCATACCAGTGGCTTTAACTTCTGAATATATGCTTCAGGTATGAAATGATGGGTAGCACGCACCGAAGCTTCCCATAAACAGGTCAATTCATCAAAGTCATCGGGCGTAGGTTGAATTATTTGATACATATTACTTTTTTCCGCAAAGGTGGGATAATTATTGTATATTTGCAACCCCAATCAAAAGAAAGAATATGTTGCCGTACATCAATGATTTTCCAATAGAATTCCGCGACTATATCGCAAGTGAAATTATCCCACGATACGCTGGTTTTGACAAAGCACATCGTGTAGATCATGTATTGAAAGTTATAGCAGAAAGCCTCAAATTGTCTCAATATTATGATGTGAGCCGCATGATGGTGTATGTTATTGCCTCTTACCATGACCTGGGACTCTGTGAGGGACGGGAGTTCCACCATCTCATTTCAGGAAAAATACTATGGGCAGACCAGAAGTTAAGGCAATGGTTCCCTGAAGAGCATATTTTGATTATGAAAGAGGCTGTAGAAGATCACCGTGCATCCAACAAGCATGTTCCCCGTAGCATTTATGGCAAAATTGTAGCGGAGGCCGACCGCATTATTGATCCGGACATCACCTTGAGACGGACGGTACAATATGGTCTTTCCAACTATCCCGAACTGGACAAAGAAAAACAATACATACGTTTTCTGACACATTTGAAAGAAAAATATGCTGAAGGTGGTTATTTAAGATTATGGATACCTCAATCAGCCAATGCTGTACATCTGCAGGAATTGAGGCAACTGATAGCCGATGAGGAAGAACTTCATAAAGTATTTGAAAAGATCTATTCACAGGAAACAGAAACGATACAGAATTTAGAAAATATCCCTATATTTGTCCGGAACAAAAAAAATAACAGTATATGAAAAAGCTGGTTCTATCCATTTCTATGTTTCTGATTGCCGCTACTACCTTTGCGCAGTCCGAAGTGGTAACAGATAGTATTCCGCCCATTTCATTGGATGGTTACAAGAATTTTAACGGATTTATGCTGGATATGGGTTCCATGATTATGGCCCCTCCCCCTCTGATAGCCCCGCAACTTTATTATCAGCCTTACAACAATAATGCAATTGCGAATTACAATGAAATATTCCGTCCCAATATGAATATCATTTATGACAGAGGGTCTTACAACCATGTATTTACCCCCATGTATCCGGGAATGGGAATCTATGGATTCGGAACAATGTCAATGCCTCCCACCTTACAAAGTGCAACCTTTAAACTGAAAAACGGATTACACATCACCACATACGGTGAATATGATGCCGACGGGAACAAAGTACGGAATCCAAGCGCATTGCCTTGGGAAAGAAATAATTTCAACGGAGCTTTCGAAATGAAATCGGAGAATGGGAACTTCGGAATACGAATAGAAGTACAAAGAGGAAGAAACAATCCTTTTTGAATTATAAACTAAAAGATAGAAAAATGAAAAGCAGCCATGCAAAACAAAATCTATGCACGGCTGCTTTTTTATTTATTTTTAATTCAATCACAACTTTCTCCAATTCAGGCTCAAGCTGTTCAACACTACACTGACAGAACTACATGCCATGGCAGCACTGGCAATCATCGGGTTAAGCAAGATACCATACAATGGGAACAGAATACCTGCCGCCACCGGAATGCCTATCAAATTATAGATAAACGCCCAGAAAAGATTCTGATGGATCAAACGTACAGTTTTATGGGAAAGTTTAAAAGCTTTGGGTAACAACAACAAATCCGAAGTCATTAACGTAACCATCGCTACATCCATGGCAATATCCGTACCTTTACCCATTGCAATACTTACATCGGCACGTGCCAACGCCTGTGAGTCATTAATGCCGTCACCTACCATAGCTACGACTCTTCCTTCAGCTTGTAATTCTTTAATAACATTCTCCTTATCGACCGGCAAAGCATCCGAAATAAAACGATTCGCATCAATTTCTCCGGCCACATTCTGTGCAGTAAGATGACCGTCACCAGTCAACAACACAATGTACTTTCCACTCTCCTTCAATTGTTTGACCGCTTGTCTGGAAGTATCTTTTATTTTGTCACTAATGGCTATAACCGCCAGCAATGTATTTCCCTCGCCAAAATAAACCAGACTCTTGCCACTCTTCTCATAATCCTCCACCATCCCTTTCAACAAGTCGGAAATTCCCGCTCCAAAATCTTTCAGTAACCGATGGCTTCCTGCCCAAAAAGTTTTATTTCCACGGGTCACCACAATCCCCCGTCCTGTCCGACTCTCAAAAGAATCAATGAGCACCGGCTTCTCACCTTCCTTTTTCAAAGCCTCGACAATAGCCAAAGCCAACGGATGTTCCGATTTCAATTCAGCAGCATACAGAATTCCCTTATGCTCGTTCTGCCATCCGGCATCATGCAACCATCCGGTCACCACAGGGCGCCCCTCAGTTACAGTACCCGTTTTATCAAGTACCACTGTATCCACTTTCCGCATCTGCTCCAAGGCTACCGCATCCTTTATCAAAATATGTGATTCGGCCCCTCTACCAATTCCTACCATCAATGCAGTGGGAGTAGCAAGTCCCAAAGCACACGGACAGGCAATAACCAAAACAGACACTGCTGAAAGCATAGCATAAGAAAAGTCATCCGCTCCACCTGCCACTATCCAAACAAGGAAAGTAAAAACAGCCACAGCAAGGACAACAGGAACAAAAACCGCCGTCACTTTATCCACAATACGCTGGACTGGAGCTTTAGACCCCTGTGCTTCCTGCACCATGCGGATAATCTGTGCCAACACCGTATTTTTCCCCACCTTTTGAGCAGTCATAGTAAATGCACCGTTCTGATTGATAGTGCCGGCCAGCACCTTATCACCCTGTTTTTTCTCTACAGGAATAGGTTCACCGCTTATCATGCTCTCATCTATAAAGGTGTTTCCTCCGACAATGACCCCATCCACCGGAATTTGCTCACCGGGACGGACGCTCACCTTATCGCCAACCTGAAGTTCGGCTATCAAGATATCCTCTTCCCTGCCGTCTTTCACCACACGGGCCGTCCGAGGCTGTAATCCCATCAGTTTACGAATAGCTGTGGAAGTTTTTCCTTTTGCTTTCTCTTCCATCAGCTTGCCAACCAATACGAAAGCTATTATAACAGTGGCAGCTTCATAATATACATGAGGTTCCAATCCGCGGCTGTACCAAAATTCGGGATAGAACGTATTAAACAAACTGAACAAAAATGCGATGGAGGTGCTAAGTGCCACCAACGTATCCATATTACTGGTACGCTGAAGCGTCTGTTTCCAGGCATTCATATAGAAAGAACGCCCCGAATATAAAATAACAGGAAGTGAAAGCAACAGCATCCACCAGTTTACTCCCGGAACATTCATCAGAAACATCCCCAAAACAGCTACCGGTAAAGCAAAAATCCAAGCAACGATAGTCTTCCGCTTCAACTGTCCGTAATAAGATTGCTCTGCTTCCTCCTGCTCCTGCACAGAGTTATCCTCATCTATTATCAAATCAAAACCTATTTTCATCACAGCCTCTTTCAGTTGTTGCGGAGACACAATATCCGGATTATAAGTCACCGCCAAAGTAGCCGCCGCCAAATTGACCGATGCATTTTCCACGCCTTCTTGCTTCCTTACAATCTTCTCCACGTTGCCGGCACATGCCGCACAATGCATTCCCGTAACGGGATATAGTTTTTTTGTCATATCGCTCATATTCATTTCTTTACTTATTTATTATAGCTTATCAACGGACAAATTTAGCAAAAAGTTCATGCAATCTTGTTGCAAACAGATAAATATATTTTCGCTTTTTAGATGGACATTTCACGAAGTTATTCTATATTTGTGGAGAAAGTTAGGATAAGTAATCCATGCAAATAAACAAAAAGTTATGAAAAAAAGAAATCTCGTATTGTCTGTTATGACAACTTGCCTTGTATCCTGCTTTTTATTATCGGGATGTAACGGACAAAAACAAATTGATAGTGAAACTGTAAAGACTGTAAAAGTGGAAGAACAAGCCCATTTACAAGATGACACAGTCTCTCCCGCCTGTAAGATTACTATTGATTATAGTTATTTAGCAGAATCTGATGCTGCGGATAGCATAGCACAACGCATCAACCGTACCATACAAGCCCACGTTTTGGGAAAAGAATATATCCGGATGAATCCGGAAGTTGCTGTAGATTCTTTTAAAAATACCTACATTGACAACTACCGCAAAGATGTGAACGAGTTCTATCAGGAAGATATAAAAAATGGAACTCCCAAAGACGAACTTCCCACATGGTACAATTATGAATACGGACTGACCACCCATTTCAGCGAAGGCAAAGAAGGCATTCTGAATTTCATTGCAGAAACTTTTGAATATACAGGCGGGGCACATCCCAACTCATGGAACAAATGGATGAACTTCGAAAAGAATACCGGCAAACTGCTTGCTTTGAAAGATGTATTTATGGCAGGATCGGAAAAACCGATGAGCGACATGTTGCTGGAAAAACTGATAACAGAGATGGCTACCCGTCTGGAAGACAGCTCCATCACCTCACTGGAAGGACTTCAGAATGCAGGCATCTTGAATTCTACCAATATGTACGTACCCGACAATTTCTTGTTAGAAAAGGAAAAAGTATCTTTCCTGTATAACAAATACGATATCGCTCCCTATGCTGTAGGAGTCATCACCCTTTCTTTGCCCTACACATCGGTAGAAAAATATATGATACATTAAATAACGATTTTAAGTATAGAATGGAATTAATACTGAAATATTTCCCTAACCTCAGCGAACAGCAGAAAACACAGTTTGCCGCATTGTATGATTTATATACGGATTGGAATAGCAAAATCAATGTAATCTCACGCAAGGATATCACTAATCTGTACGAACATCATGTATTGCACTCGCTAGGCATAGCCAAAGTGATAAACTTCACCCCTGATACCCAAATTATGGACTTGGGCACAGGGGGCGGTTTCCCGGGTATCCCTTTGGCCATCTTATTCCCTGAAGTCCAATTCCATCTGGTGGACAGTATCGGAAAGAAAGTGAAAGTAGCTACAGAAATAGCCAATGCTATCGGACTGAAGAATGTCACTTTCCGTCATTGCCGCGCCGAAGAAGAAAAAAGGAAATTCGACTTCGTGGTAAGTCGTGCTGTCATGCCTTTGGGCGATCTAATAAAAATTATCCGTAAAAACATCAGACAAGAACAGCATAACGCCCTGCCCAACGGGCTGATTTGTCTGAAAGGCGGAGAGTTGGAACAAGAAACAATGCCCGTGAAGCACAAAACAATGCTTTATGATCTGAAAAATGAATTCACGGAAGATTTTTTTAAAACCAAGAAAGTGGTTTATGTAACCATCAGCGGTTTATAATTATAGATAAAAAAAACATGAAAATAAAGAAATTTGAATTCAATATGTTTCCGGTAAACTGCTACGTGCTATCGGACGAAACAAAGGAAGCCGTCATTATTGATGCCGGTTGCTTTTATGAAGAAGAAAAGCAAGCCTTAAAAAGATATATTGACAGCAATAGCCTGACAGTGAAACATTTGTTGAATACGCACCTCCATCTGGACCATATTTTCGGCAACCCATTCCTGTTGCAAGAATACGGGCTAAAAGCCGAAGCAAATCAAGCGGATGAATTTTGGCTGGAACAAGCACCGGCACAATCACGTATGTTTGGTTTCCAATTGCCCGAAGCACCCGTGCCATTAGGAAAATATATCTTTGATGGAGATATCATTACTTTCGGCAATACCCAACTGGAAGCTATCCATGTACCGGGTCATTCGCCGGGAAGCATTGTTTTTTACTGCAAAGAAGCCCACTGTATCTTCAGCGGTGATGTATTGTTCCAAGGAAGTATAGGACGTGCAGACCTTACAGGAGGTAACTTCGACGAACTTCGCGAGCATATATGCAGTCGTTTGTTTGTACTCCCCCCCGACACGGTAGTCTATCCCGGTCATGGAGACCCGACCACTGTGGGAGCAGAAAAAGCGAACAACCCTTTTTTCCGATAAGATAAAACTTAAAATTCAACTTATATACTACTACCATGAAAACAGATTTATTAGCAGACCGACATATCGGTATACAGGAAGAAGACCTTCCCGTTATGTTGGAAAAGATTGGCGTAAAGAGCCTTGATGAACTGATTAACAAAACAATTCCGTCCAAAATCCGTTTGAAAGAACCTCTGCCACTGGCTGCTCCCATGACGGAACGGGAGTTTGCAGAGCATATTACCGAACTAGCTTCACAAAACAAGATTTATACCTCTTATATAGGTATGGGTTGGTATGACAGTATTACTCCGGCGGTCATTCAACGCAATGTATTCGAGAATCCTGTGTGGTACACCTCGTACACTCCTTATCAAACCGAAGTTTCACAAGGACGTTTGGAAGCACTGATGAACTTCCAGACTGTCATATCCGACCTCACAGCCATGCCATTGGCAAACTGCTCATTGCTGGATGAATCTACCGCCGCTGCCGAAGCCGCCACCATGATGTATGGACTTCGCACCCGCGACCAACAAAAAAGCGGAGCCAACGTATTGTTTGTGGATGAAGAGATTTTCCCACAGAACCTGGCAGTCATCCAGACCCGCGCCCTTCCTCAAGGCATGAAGATCCAAGTAGGAAATTACAAGGAATTGGCATTTACTCCGGAAATCTTTGCCTGCATCCTTCAATACCCCAATGCCAGCGGTAGCGTGGAAGACTATCGTGAGTTTGTGGAAAAGGCACATGCCGCCCATTGTAAAGTAGCCGTGGATGCTGACATCATGAGTTTGGCATTGTTAGTTCCTCCCGGCGAATGGGGAGCAGACATCGTATTCGGAAGTACCCAGCGCCTGGGTATCCCCTTGTTCTACGGAGGTCCGTCCGCAGCCTACTTCGCTACACGTGACGAATATAAACGCAATATGCCGGGACGTATCATCGGCTGGTCTAAAGACAAATATGGCAAACTGGCCTACCGTATGGCTTTACAGACCCGTGAGCAACATATTAAACGCGAAAAAGCAACTTCCAACATCTGCACCGCACAGGCATTACTGGCTACAATGGCCGGCTTCTATGCCGTTTATCATGGGCAGGAAGGTATCAAAAATATAGCAAAACGCATTCATAGCATTACCACCTGGTTGAACAAAGCCCTAACCCGCTTGGGATATGTACAGCATAATGAATTATTCTTTGACACCCTGCGTTTCAGTCTGCCCGACCATGTTTCGGCTCAGAAGCTGCGTACCATCGCATTGAGTAAAGAAGTAAACCTCCGTTACTATGATAATGGCGATGTAGGTTTCAGCATTGATGAAACCACCGACCTGAAAGATGTAAACCTGTTACTTTCCATCTTCTCCATTGCTGCCGAAGAAACCGTTCAAGAAGTGACAGACATTCCCGAAGCATCCTCACTGAATCGTGAACTACGCCGCCGTACTTCCTTCCTCACCCATGAGGTATTCAACAAGTATCATACTGAAACCGAAATGATGCGTTATATCAAACGTTTGGAACGTAAAGATATCTCATTGGCACATTCCATGATTTCATTGGGTTCTTGTACCATGAAACTGAATGCCGCTTCGGAAATGCTCCCACTCAGCAACTTAGGCTGGATGGCTATACACCCGTTAGCACCTGATGATCAAACAAAAGGCTATCAGACATTAATTAATAACTTAAGCGAGCAGTTGAAGGTTATTACCGGATTTGCAGGAGTCACTTTGCAACCTAATTCAGGTGCAGCAGGAGAGTATACAGGACTGCGTATCATCCGCGCTTATCTGGAAAGTATCGGACAGGGACACCGCAACAAGATATTAATTCCGGCATCAGCCCACGGTACGAATCCGGCCTCAGCCATTCAATGCGGATATACCACGGTGACTTGCGCCTGTGACGATAAAGGTAATGTAGACGTAGAAGATTTACGTGCAAAAGCAGAAGCCAACAAGGATGATCTGGCTGCATTAATGATTACCTATCCGTCCACTCATGGTATCTTTGAACCGGAAATTGCAGAAATTTGTAAAATTATTCATAAATGCGGAGCACAGGTTTACATGGATGGTGCAAATATGAATGCACAGGTAGGTCTGACCAATCCGGGTACCATCGGGGCTGATGTATGCCATTTGAATCTGCATAAGACTTTTGCCAGCCCTCACGGTGGTGGCGGTCCCGGTGTAGGTCCCGTTTGTGTAGCCGAACATCTGGTTCCGTTCCTTCCGGGACATCAAGTTTGGGGTAACAGTGCCAATCAGGTTTCTTCAGCTCCATACGGTAGCGCAGGAATCCTGCCTATTACTTACGGTTATATTTGCATGATGGGCGCCGAAGGTCTGACCAATGCCACCAAGACTGCTATTCTGAGCGCCAATTATCTGGCAGCTTGCTTCAAGGATACCTACGGCATTGTATATACCGGTGCTACGGGCTTTGTGGGCCATGAAATGATTTTAGATTGCCGCTATCTGCATGACGAAACCGGTATCAGCGAAAATGACATCGCCAAGCGTCTGATGGATTATGGCTATCATGCGCCCACCCTTTCCTTCCCGGTTCATGGAACATTGATGATTGAACCGACTGAAAGTGAAAGTTTATGGGAACTGGATAATTTCGTCACTGTGATGCAAACCATCTGGCAGGAAATTCAAGAAGTGAAGAATGGCAGTGCCGATAAAGAAGATAATGTATTGGTCAACGCCCCGCATCCTGAATATGAAGTGGTGGCCAATGAATGGAATCACAGCTACAGCCGAGAGAAAGCCGCTTATCCTATCGAATCGGTACGTGATAACAAATTCTGGATCAATGTAGCCCGGGTAGATAATACATTAGGTGACCGCAAACTGTTGCCTACCCGTTATGGTAAGTTTGAATAAAAAAGCATTGTACTAAGAAGAAGAGAGGATCAAAATTCAGTTTTTGAAAATATGAATTTATAATTTGAAATTTGAACATCCTAAAAAACTAAAGAAAGGGTCGTATCATTACTCAAGACAGAGCTTGATAC
>ENA-OXQX01000647-OXQX01000647.1-human-gut-metagenome-genome-assembly--contig:-NODE-647-length-9908-cov-7.14463_pt1 | contig 9908 bp, 6 predicted proteins | sample MGYA00249586_ERZ652571 | MGnify/ENA primary metagenome ERZ652571 (study PRJEB26925, sample SAMN05826702) | human gut metagenome | biome: ENVO:2100002; feature: ENVO:00000062; material: ENVO:00002003...
TGGAAAGGACGTTTGACCCTCCCAAAAATGTCCTCCCGCCCGCAAAACCCAAGAAAAAGGCCCCCGTATGGATGGATTACAAGGGAGAGGACATGCGGCAGCTTACGGAACTTTCCGGCCGCAAGGTGCTTCTTGTTTTTTACGCTTCGTGGAGCCGCCCGGCCATGGATTACGTCCAGGCGGTAAAATCTTATGCCGAATCGCAGGACGGCAAGGCGTTTGCCGTGCTGATAGATGCGGACGCCTATCCGGACATAGCTCGCAAATATGGCCTGGAAGCCGTCCCTCTGACGGTTCTGTATCTGGAAGGGATGAAGCTGAAGGATATGGTTGGCGGCATTACTGCGCCGCGCCTGAACGAACTGATTGAGCAGACGATACGGGTGCAATAGAAGGGTTTGGCTGCGGCAGCCTCTGCGCGGTGCGGAGGACGGTTGATTCCCTGTAGATGAACCTTCTGTTTGTTGTGCTTTTTTGCTCCGTACCTGAAAGGACTTCCCTTTCCCCCGGAGAATTCCGTTCCTGGAGGCATGGATTTTATGTGAACGCTGAAAAACCTGGGCGGCAAGCCGGTAAAACCGGAACAGGGAAAGGGGGCGTCATTCCTCCTGTGTTCCTGTGACGGCCATTCCGCCCGCAACAGCATGCGGAGAGAGACGCCCTTCCTTCATTCGGGAATTGGAAGGAAACGGGGGGATGGCGTTCCTCTTCCGGGAAGGGGCTGCTTTTCTTGCCGCATGAAAAAGCCGGTTCACGGGAACGTGAACCGGCGCGGAAAAAAGAGTTGATAAATACTGAAAAAATCAGGCTCCCAGGTTGAACGCCTTATGCACTACCCGGGCCGCTTCCTCAATATCGGATTCGTCCACCATCACGGCAATCTTGATTTCCGAGGTGGAAATCATGCCGATCTTGATATTGGCGTCCGCCAGGGCCTTGAAAGCGGTGGCTCCCACGCCTGAATGGGAACGCATGCCGATGCCGACCAGGGAAAGCTTGGCCAGTCCCGCTTCCGTTTCCACCTTGACGGTGGAGCCGAGGGCGGCCATAACCGGTTTGAGGGCGGCCTGGGCGCGGCCCAGTTCGTTGGAGGGCATTGTAAAGGACTGGCGGACATAGCCGTCATGAGCAGTATTGGCCAGAATCATATCCAGGTTGATTTCCGCTTCTGCCAGAGCGCCCAGTATCTGGGCCGTGTAGCCGATTTGGTCCGGAATGCCGGTAATGGTGACGCGGGCCTGGTTGCGGTCAATGGAAATGCCGCGGATGACGACGGCTTCCATGGAGGGGGTTTCTTCTTGCACGATTGTACCGGGGTTGTTGTTCATGGAGTTGCGAACTTCAAAGACGACACCGAATTTTTTGGCGAATTCCACGGAACGCGACTGCATCACCTTGGACCCGTTGGAAGCCATTTCCAGCATTTCGTCATATGAAAGGGTTTGTATTTTCTTGGCGTCCTTGACCACGCGGGGGTCGCAGGTATAGACGCCGTCCACATCTGTGAAAATCTGGCACACGTCCGCTTTCAGGGCGGCCGCGATGGCGATGGCGGAGAGATCGGAACCGCCGCGGCCCAGCGTCTGGACCATTCCTTCTTCCGTAACCCCCTGGAAGCCGGCGCAGATCAGGATGTTGCCTTCCAGCAGGTACTTGTTCATCAGCGTTGGGTCAATGTTGTGGATGCGCCCCCGCGTGTGGCTGCCGAAGGTGGTGATCCCGGCCTGCGCCCCCGTGAAGGACACGGCTTTTTCCCCCAGTTCATGCAGAGCCATGCAGAGCAGGGCGATGGACTGCTGTTCGCCGGTGGCCATCAGCACGTCAAGTTCGCGTTCGCAAGGGGTTTCAGATAATTCCCTGGCAAGCCCGATCAGCTTGTCCGTCACGCCGCTCATGGCGGAAACGACGGCGACCACCTGGTTGCCTTCCCTGGCGGTTTCATGGATGCGGCGCGCTACATTGCGGATGCGGTCAATGGTGCCGACGGAGCTGCCCCCGAATTTTTGAACGATAAGAGCCATGTAACAGGATGATATGTAGGTTAGGATTGAGGAAGAAGATGTTCTATGCGCAGGACGCGGGGTTCCGCCGCCACGCAGGAGATGCGGGTTATTTCCTCCAGAGCCTTCTGGAGCTGGCCCCACGGGCAGGAATGGAGAATGAAAACAAGGTCGTTCCAGGGGGCTCCGCCCTCATCAATATGGCTGGGGAGGGAAGAGGTGGCGGAAATGCCGATGCCGAAGGTGGCCAGAATGCGGGCTATTTCCGCAATGACGCCCGGCTGGTCCACCACCTGGAAGCGGACGTAATACGGAGTGACCGTATCATTAATGTGCATGATCCCGCAGGCCTTGGCATAGGGATTGAAGCCCGTATGGTATTCCGGATAGCGGCTTTCCCGCATGGCGGTGATGACGTCGCTGATGACGGCGGAGGCTGTGGGGTTCTTGCCCGCTCCGCGGCCGTAAAACAGCGTTTCCCCCACAATATCCCCGTTGACGGAAATGGCGTTGAACACGCCGTTCACGGAAGCCAGGATGTGCCAGTCATGGACAAAACAGGGTTGGACGCGCAGTTCCAGGGCGTCTTCCTGCCCCTCATGGTACCGGATGACGACAAGGAGCTTGATGGTATAGCCCAGTTTTTTGGCAAACTCGAAATCCCGGCTGGTGATGTTCTCAATGCCTCTGACGTAAATTTTATCCGGGGAAATGGTTGTCCCGTAGGCCAGCATCGCCAGGATGAGCGCCTTGTGGGCGGCGTCCCAGCCGTTGACGTCCAGGGAAGGGTCTTCTTCCGCGAAGCCCAGCTTCTGGGCCTGGGCCAGGGCGTCCGCGTAATCGGCCCCGTGTTCCCCCATGGCGGAAAGAATATAGTTGGACGTTCCGTTGATAATTCCCACAATGGAATTGATGTGGTTGCAAATCAGGGAATTCTGCAAGCTCTGGATAATGGGGATGCCGCCGCCGGCGGACGCTTCGAAATAAATGGGGGTGCCCATTTCCGCGGAAAGCTTGAAGATCTCCGCTCCGTATTCGGCCAGAAGAGCCTTGTTCCCCGTAACGACGGGCTTGCCGGCACGGAGGGCCAGCGTCACCATATCGTAAGCCTGGCGCGTTCCGCCAATCAGCTCAATAATGATGTCTATCTCCGGGTCGTTTACCAAATCCTGCCAATCGTCCGTCAGCAGTTCCCGGGGAACGACGGTTTCCCTGGGCTTTTCCAGGTTGCGCACGGCGATGCGCTTGAGCCTGAAAGGAATCTTGCTCCGGGCTTCCAGAAGGGCGTGATTGCGGCACAGCGTTTCATAAACGCCGGAACCGACCGTTCCCAGCCCGGCAAGCCCAAGTTGTATAGGTTTTTCCGTCATTCCTGCCGGGGGATTATGCAAAAAAATCCCTGTAACGCAAGAGCTTTTACCGCCCCGGAATGCCGTGTGTGCGATGCTCATGGAATACCCTTCTTTCCGGCATTTCCCTCCACCCCCGCATGTTCCATGCGCGGCAGGACGATTGCTGGATTTTCAAGAATCTGTGCGGATGATGGGGGAATGGCGTTCAAGCTTGCTCCGGGAGAGGATGAATCCTGAAAAAAGGCAACAAAAAACCCTCCTTGAAGGAGGGTTGGATTGGCAGCCCCACCAGGACTCGAACCTAGAAATACTGAACCAAAATCAGGTGTGTTACCAATTACACTATGGGGCTGTCTGCTCAGGCGTTTCTGCCGTTGCGGGGCGCAGTAAACCACACGGGGCGCAGTCTGGCAAGAGAAAAAATCCGAACGGAGGGAATATGCCTCTCCGGCGATGTCCGGAACAGGCAGATGCGGATTCCATTTCCCTTCCCTGGTAGAGCATCTTGCCATGATCAGCTGCTGACCCCGTATTGTTCCGGATATTCCGCTGCTCTGAGGGCTCCCTCATCCCCGGAAGAATCATTCAAATAACTCTTTTTCCTGACATCCATGATATTATCCGCCCACAGCTCACACTGGCTCATGACGGTTTGAAGAGCCTCCGGCACATCATCGGGCGGGTACTTGTATTTTTTCAAAAGACGTTTGATCATGGTGCGCATTTTTGCCCGCGCCTGGGTGCGTTTTTGCCAGTCGATGGTGCTGTTTCTGCGCAGAGCCTCCGTTAATTCCCTGCTCATGGCGATCAGCTCGTCATTCTTATAGAAATCCTTAACGGCCTGCGGCCTGTTCAGTGCGTCGTAGAAAGCTTCTTCTTCGGGGGAAAGGCCATGATTTCTTCCTTCCTTGCGGGCTTCCGCCATCTGTTTCGCGAGTTTCAGCATCTCCGCAATGACTTCTTCATTGGTAATTAACCCATTGATGTAGGAATTAATCAGCCGTTGCATCTTCTCGCTGAATTTTTCCGACTTGACGATGTTGGTCCTCTTGTAAATGGAGACCTGTTCCAGAATCAGCTTTTTAAGCAATTCCAGGGCAAGGTTCTTTTCCTTCATCCTCGCAATTTCCTCAAGAAACGTTGGATCAAAAAGAGAAAACTCCCTGGAAACATCGGAAAACAAATTGATGACGCCTTCGCTCCGGATGCTTTGTTTTAACAGTGCGTTAATTCTGTCGTTCATCTCCTTCAGGGAAATTTTCTTCCCGGCACCCGCGCTTCTGAGCCTTTGCACCAGAACCCGGACGGACTCAAAGAAGGCGGCTTCGAAACGGTCGGTTTCCTGGGTGATGGAGGCGCACAGGGACAGGGCCTGGCGCAGCATCAGCGCTTCCCTGAGGAAACATTCCTGTTTCTTTTCCTTATCCCTGCCAATGATAAAATTAACCGCTCCGCTGATGCATCTGGCTCGTTCAAGATCAGTACCCGTCGTGAATCCGGAATAGTCAAATCCATGGAACAGATCCCGGCAGATGCTGAGTTTTTCCAGGAACTTGGGATGGGCCGCTTTGGCCACGTCGGTATCTCCGTAGTTGGCTTTATCCCGGCCTGTGTAATCATTCATCGCCTGCTTCAGGGCGGAAGCGATGCCCACATAATCCACCACCAGCCCCCCCTTCCTTGTCGCCGAACACGCGGTTGACGCGGGCAATGGCCTGCATGAGGTTATGGCCGCTCATCGGCTTGTAGACATACATGGTCGCCAGGGAGGGCACGTCAAACCCGGTCAGCCACATATCCACCACAATGGCGATTTTCATCGGGCTGTCATTATCCTTGAACTCCCTGGCCAATTCATTTTTGTAGCTCTTGTTGCCGATGATTTCCCTCCATTCTTCCGGATCATTATTTCCGGAAGTCATCACCACTTTTGCCTTTTCTGTCCATTCCGGGCGCAATTCCAGCATGCGCCGGTAAATTTTCATGGCGATGGGGCGGGAATAAGCCACAATCATGGCCTTGCCCGTCAGCAGGCCTTCCCGGTAATGCTCATAGTGGTCCAGAATGTCGCGGACAAGGGAATCAATGGTGTTGTCATTGCCCAGAATGGCTTCCATTTGCCCCAGCTGCCGCTTGCTGCGTTCAATCACGTCCGGGTCGGCGTTGGCGGCCATGATCTCGTATTCGTCATCAATCCGCTTCAGGGTTTCCTGATCCAGATTCAGTTTGATCACCCGGCTTTCATAGTAAACCGGCGGGTGGCTCCGTCCTCAACCGCCTGAGTCATGTCATAGACGTCAATGTAGTCCCCGAACACTTCGCGGGTGCTTCTGTCTTTGGTGGAGACGGGAGTTCCCGTAAAGCCGATATAGGTGGCATTCGGCAGGCTGTTGCGGATGATGCGCGCCGTGCCGACAACTCTTTTGGCAATTTTCTCGCCTTCTTCATTTGTGGAAATCCTGATCTTTTCCGCCAGCCCGTATTGCCCACGGTGGGCCTCATCCGCCATGACGATGATGTTTCTGCGTTCGGAAAGAGCCTCATGGGATTCCTCAAACTTCTGCATGGTGGTAAAGAAAATCCCGTTGGTTTTCCTCCCCTGTAAAAGTTTTTTCAGGTGTTCCCTGCTTTCTGCCCGGATGGGTTCCTGCCTCAGGAAGCCCTTGCATTTGGCAAATTGCCCGTATAACTGGTCGTCCAGGTCGTTCCTGTCGGTAAGAACAACGATGGTCGGGCTTTCCAGAGCCTCTTGCAGGAGGTGGGCGTAAAAGACCATGGACAGTGATTTGCCGCTCCCCTGCGTATGCCAGAATACCCCGCCCTTGCCGTCGGTAAGAGTGGCGTTCCGGGTAGATTCAATGGCTTTTTTAACGGCAAAATACTGGTGGTAGCCCGCCAGTATTTTCACGGTCTCTTTTCCGTTATTGGAAAAACAGATAAAGTTTTTAAGAATATCCAGCAGGCGTTGTTTCCGGAACAGCCCCTCGAAAAAGGTGTCAAACTGGGCGAACCTGGTATTTTCATAACTGCCGTCTACCGTTTTCCATTCCATGAAACGGTCTTCTCCGGAGGTGATGGTTCCGGCCTTGGAAGTCATTTGGTCGCTCATCACGCAAATGGCGTTGTAAACAAACATGGAGGGGATTTCTTTCATGTAATTGCGGAGCTGCCGGTAGGCTTCGGAAGCATCCGTCTCTTCCCGGGAAGGAGATTTCAACTCAACAAGCACGACAGGCAGGCCGTTCAGGAACAGAATCATGTCCGGCCTCTTGCAGCTCTTTTCCATGAATGTCCATTGATTGGCCACAACAAAGGAATTATTGTCCGGATTGTTGTAATCCGCCAGGTAGACAATGTCGGAACGCACTTCGCCCTTGTCGCGGTATTGTACGGAAATTCCGTTTTGAAGATAATTCATAAACACGGCATTCCGCTGTACAAGCTCTCCATTATCAATATTTTTTAATTTGTTGAGCGCTTCCGTCACAGCCTCTTCCGGCAAAGCGGGGTTTAAGTGGAAAATGGCGCTTTTCAATTCATCTTCATAAAAGGGAAGGTGATAGTCTCGCTCCACATCGGGCCCGTAAACGTGGGTGTAGCCCATGTTCTGGAATAGTTCCACTACAGACTTTTCATAGCTGTCTTCCGTGTATGCTCCTGCCATCTGAATGCGTGCTTCAAGGTTGATGATGAATGTAATTATACAACTCTCTGTTGAAAATCAATCATTTTGTGATGGGGAGGGATCTTGAAATATTGGTTGTTATGATATTGATATGTTGTTAACAAATTGAGACGAGAAGAGGCTGAACAGGCCAATCATTGATCCGGCTAAATGATAATTTAGAGCAGCAAGCGCAATCACTGTATTATTCATGGTTTGTTGATTTTGAACCTTTCGATGGAGTGATGCCAAGCTCATGGTATATGGGTACACTCTTTGACTTAGCCTTGGATATTATTTGTGGGAAAACGCCTTCCACCAAACGCCCAGAATATTACGGAAGCGAAATTCCGTTTATTACTATTCCGGATATGCATAGGCAAGTGTATGCTGTTACAACAGAGCGTAGTCTATCAACCTCTGGTGCTGCGTCTCAATCAGGGAAAATGCTTCCACAAAATAGCATATGTGTAAGTTGTATAGGAAGTACTGGATTGGTTTGTCTTGTTTCAACACCAAGCCAAACCAATCAACAGATTAACTCCATTGTTCCTGCTGCCGGAGTTTCACCATATTACATATATCTGCTGGCGAAGACATTATCAAACACAATTCAAAATATTGGTTCTGGTGGTAGTACTATATGCAATCTAAACAAAAGTCAATTTTCGAGCATAGAAGTATTAATTCCGTCGGAGACCTCAATGCGAGAGTTTGATAAAATCGTTAGACCTTTGTTTGCGGAAATTCATCTTAATCAATGCGAGAACCTTCAACTTGCTGAATTGAGAGATACACTTCTACCCCGTCTTTTATCCGGCGAGATTGATGTTTCCTCCATCAAGATCTAAGCCGCTAAATTATCATTTAGCCGGATCAATGATTGGCCTGTTTAGACTATCGCGGGTATTGCCCTCAGCCGTGTTCTCTCATAAATACAGCGGAAATTGGGTTATGAAAGATGAATTGATAGACGACGTCGTTCGGGAGATGCTTCCGCATTTGGATAACAGCCAGGCGAAGCAATTGAAAAAAGTATTGAAACACCATCTTGAATGCTACGATGTTCAGAAGGGGCGCGGGGACGCGGAACGCATGGCGGAGGACAACAGAGGCATCGTCCATGCCTTTATTTCCGCAAAACGCATTGAGGGCTGTTCGGAAAAAACGCTGGATTATTACCGCCGGACGATAGAAGTCATGCTTGACGGCGTGGGGAAGGGCATCTCCCGCATCCAGACGGAGGATTTGCGCTCCTACCTCACCAGGTATCAGGCGGACAGGAAGTCAAGCCGCGTGACGATTGACAACATCCGCCGCATTCTTTCCAGCTTCTTCGCGTGGCTGGAGGATGAAGACTTGATTCTGAAAAGTCCGGTGCGCCGTATCCACAAGGTAAAAACCGCCTCAACCATCAAGGAAACCTATACGGATGAAGCTCTGGAAACCATGCGCGACAACTGCGAAACATTGAGGGATCTCGCCCTGATAGATCTTCTGGCATCCACGGGAATGCGCGTGGGGGAACTGGCGCTGCTTAACCGTGAAGACATCAATTTTGAAGAACGGGAGTGCGTGGTCTTCGGCAAAGGCAGCAAGGAGCGCATGGTTTATTTTGACGCCCGCACCAAAATCCATTTGCAGAACTATCTGGAAGAGCGGGAAGACGGCAATCACGCCCTGTTCGTGTCTCTCAAAGCGCCTTATGAACGTTTGAAAATAGGCGGCGTGGAATCACGGCTCAGGGAATTGGGGCGCCGTCTGGAACTGCCGCGGGTACACCCCCACAAATTCCGCAGAACGCTCGCCACTGTGGCGATTGACAAAGGAATGCCCGTGGAGCAATTGCAGCGTCTTCTGGGGCACCAGAGAATAGACACCACCCTCCAATACGCCATGGTCAAGCAAAGCAATGTTAAGCTTGCCCACCGCAAGTTCCTGGGGTAGGGTGCTTCATGGCAGGAGAGCCTTTCATAAGGCTCCTTAACCGTGCCAAATCGAGCCGCCGACTGTCCGTTCCCATTCCCGGAATAATTGATAAACAACGCCATCTTTCCCTGATGTACCAGCCGCCATTCAGCATATCTTCCGCCGCCGTCAACCTGATTGCGGAAATATCCGCTCTGGTGGAACGGTACGCCATCCGGCTGGAGCGGAGCGACGGCCTGCGCCTGCGCAAAGCCAGCCGCATCAAGACCATCTACAGTTCGTTGGCTCTGGAAGGCAATCGGCTGTCGGAACATGAGGTGCGCGATGTCCTTCAGGGAAAAACGGTCGTGGCTCCGCTCCGGGAAATTCAGGAGGTAAGAAACGCCATTAAAACCTATGAGCTGTATTCCTCCCTGGACGCCTTTTCTTTGTCCGATCTGCTCAAGGCGCACGGCGTGATGATGAGCGCTTTGGCGGATGACGCCGGAAGCTTCAGACGGGGCGGCGTGGGCGTCTTTGCCGGAACAAGCCTGGTGCATATGGCGCCGCCCGCCGACCGCGTTCCCGGTCTCATGAACGATCTGTTTGAATGGCTGCGCCAGGCTGAAGACCATCTGCTGATACGCAGCTGCGTTTTTCATTACGAATTTGAATTCATCCATCCCTTCAGCGACGGCAACGGCAGAATGGGCAGGCTCTGGCAATCCCTGCTTCTGGGAAAGCTGCACCCGGCCTTTGAACACCTCCCCGTAGAAAACATGGTTTATGCCAACCAGCAAGCCTATTATGAAGCCATCAGCGCCAGCTCCGCCCGGGTGGATTGCGCCCCTTTCGTGGAATTCATGCTCCGGGAAATCCTCAAAACGCTCCAACACCACCGCAACCCGCATGAAGATGTCGGTATAAATGGCGGAATAAATGTCGGTATAAATCTTACACCGGCGCAACAACGCCTTGTAGAAC
>ENA-OXQX01000655-OXQX01000655.1-human-gut-metagenome-genome-assembly--contig:-NODE-655-length-9844-cov-5.75452_pt1 | contig 9844 bp, 6 predicted proteins | sample MGYA00249586_ERZ652571 | MGnify/ENA primary metagenome ERZ652571 (study PRJEB26925, sample SAMN05826702) | human gut metagenome | biome: ENVO:2100002; feature: ENVO:00000062; material: ENVO:00002003...
TTGAAAGTTGCGGCTGCCATATCGAGAGTTGCCTCTGTTTCTTCGCGAGTGTTATTGGACTGTCGGAAGTTATTGCGAGCTTCACGAAAATAGTGATAGGCCTGGCTATAGTTCATTTGGTCATAATACACTTCACCGATTTGACTATATAAAAGCCCTGCATAATAAGGCTCATTGGTGTCTTTCAGTTTCTCTTCAATTTCTAGGAAAAGACGTAACGCTCCCGGTTTGTCTCCTGCGCGCAGTTTAACCCGTCCCCAATAATAAAGAGTCTTGCATTGGCGGCGTAAATCTTTGGGATGATGTTTATAATGGCTCCAAGCCTGGCAAATGAGCGAATCATTGGTTACTTTGATGTGATTTTTGTCTAAAGCCTCTGAATAAAGCAACGCATATCTGGCCTGTTCTGCCTGGTTTCCTTCCGGCTTTAGTTGTCGTAAAATTGTTAAGGCACTGTCCGGTTTATTCTGTAACAGTGCTTCCGCCTCGTCGAGCTGGGAAATCTGTTCTCTGTTATAACATCCTGTAAAAAAGAGAATTGCTAATAGTTTGAGTATAATTCTGCATTTCATGCTGTGAATGTAGTGAAAATATCGCGAATTTAGTTAAAGGCGTCCATAAATATTTCGGTGCTTGTTTTGAGAGTATGGGGATTGAAGAGATAATGAGTGCATTCTTTGTGTTTAATATTATAATTCATGGATGATAATTTTTATCTTTGCATTAGGAATCATTTATCTTTTGCATTTAAATTTTGTTGATGTATGGTAGACGTTTTAACAAAAGAGCAACGGCGGAAGTGTATGTCGAATATTCGTAGTAAAAATACGAAGCCGGAGATTCTTGTGCGGAAATATCTATTTTCCCAAGGTATTCGTTTTCGTGTTAATGTGAAAAAGTTGCCAGGAACTCCTGATATTGTGTTAAGAAAGTATAGAACAGTGATCTTTGTAAATGGCTGTTTCTGGCATGGACATGAAGGGTGTAAATATTATGTTTTGCCGAAGACCAATACAGAATTCTGGAAAGAAAAAATAGAAAGGAATAAAGAACGAGATTTGAAAGAACGAATGCAACTCCGAAATATGGGATGGCATGTTATCTTGTTATGGGAATGTCAATTGAAAAGTAAAGTCCGGGAACAAAATTTGAAAGGGTTAGTATATACTTTGAATAAGATAGTATTAGAAAACTATAATGCAAATTATACTTGTCTAGAAACTTTTCTTTGAATGACTATTAGGGGAAGAAAAAGGATATAGTGAAGAGTAAATACTCTGCGCGAATATAAACTCTTCATTGCAGATTCTTCTCATAGTTTTCTATTTACACAAGATTGTGGACAGTGTCTGAAAAATTATTCTTCTGTGAAACCGTGTTGTTTTAATGTTTTGAGATTTTGTTTACATCCCCATGCTAGACGATCATTTAAAGTTTTTTTTCCTGAAATAATTTCATTCATAACATTCCATTGCCAATCTTTAAGAATACGACGATGTTTATCCCAAGCAACCATTTTTTGTATTAACTCAATGGTTATTCCGTGGTCTGCACTTGTACTGTCTTTTACAGTTGTTGACAGGGCTGTTTTTTGCTCCTCTGTGAGTTCATCAGCTTCTGCAAGCAGCTCAATATTATTCTTACAAACAATTTCGTAAATAGTCATAGCTTTCTTACGATTATTATCTGTAATTTTTCTATTGAATTTTATAGTATTTGCCATATCAAAACCCGCGAAAGATTGTTGACTCGTGGTTAGATAGCCTGTATCTTTTCCCCATTCTTCAATTTTTTTCCAGAGGGCGTATGGAATTGAACGCAATAATGCAATTTCATATTCTTTTTGAATTGAATCAATATCTAAATTGTCAGCGGCTGACTTACGTTTTTTTAGTTGTTCATCTGTTGCAAAATCAGCTTTAATACTATTAATATCAATATTCCATTGTTGTTGTTTTATAGTTTCCCAACAATCTTCTTTTTTTGCCCATTCAATATAATGGGAACTTGGTGAGTTATGCAAAATGAATTCATTAAGTTGTTTCATTAATGAATAGAGTGCTGCTGACAACTCATCAGAGATCTTTTGATTTTTCCATATTTTTTCTAAATTAAGCTTATAATCAGTGAGGTAACCAAACAGTGAAATAGCATATGGTACAACTGCATTACGCATTTCACCAATGTTATTGGGTTTGATGCCATACAGTTTTTCTGCTTCCCGAAACAATATAAATTTGGCAATGACATCTTCAAAATATATTCCTGTAACTTTTTTAGGCAAGTTGTAGTTTATGAATTGGGCATAATTCTTTTCATTTCCGCGAACAACAATATGTGGACCGATAGTTAGTTTTTTGCCTTCTTGAATTTCCCCATAAGAATTGACGAATTTTGCTAAATCTGTCTTTTTGAACATCTGCTTCTTGGGATATTTTAAATCAAATTGTTTAGCTCGGGAAGGGGTAAATCCATCACGTAAGCGCATGTTTTTATATTGTCCATTAGCTCGTTCAAAAAACCAGATTGTTGGAATATTACGTTGTGGAGTAATGGGCGAGAATGAACGGCGTGATATTTTTTCCAATTCAATAAGTATTGGATTATTGGCCGAAAAATCTGCATTATTAACTTTGTTTTGAGTATTGGCATATTGGGAAATACGCGATACTATCTCACTGTAAGAATCAGCTTTTTTGATGACAGATATTTTCATTTGTACGAAAATATTTGAAATGTCAGCTTTGTCTTTATCCCAAGTATGATAAATTGAGGCGGTTGTTTGCCCACCATTTACAATTTGTAAGTTGCTGATTCTTTTTACATAATGCCCAGTCTCGTCAAGTTCTATGTTGTCAGCTGTTGCAGAGATTCCATTATTATAAGCTAAGAACATATGTGATTCTTCGTTAATGGTTTTTCGTATTCCTCTGTTTATTTTTCCAGTGAATTGTAGAAAGGAACGTACATTTTGTTCTAATAATCGAGCACCAAATTGTTTGTATAGCATTGCTAATCCTTGTCCTGGCATTATAGCAATGTATGATTCATAATCACTATTATCAATAGGAGCTTTCAAACAAGGAATTTTGATTTGCTGTTCATCAAAATCCAGTTCAATAGATATATGAGATTTTTCAGATATCGCGTATAAGCGGTTAATATCAAAGATATTGTAATAAATGTCTTGTCCGGCAACCTTTTCTTGTTTAGGGATATCGCCGTTGTAGGTGCCGTTGGTGAGAATTATTGCATTGACCCGTACAAGTGTTTCTCTTATTTCAGGAAGTTTAGCTAAATCATATGCAAATTGAAAAATAGGTGATGACTCATCAATATCTTTAGCATATTCATTATAAAATGCTTTTCGGAAAAAGTTTGTAATGCGTTTGGCCGCTCTATCTATTTCTTCTTTTGTAATTTTTTGTGGTACTTCTGTATTCTGAAAAATAGAAATAAATAAATCTATCGTTTCATAATTGTCAGACATTGCATAACCATTAATTTTGTGTTGCCCTTTAGTTCCTAGTTCTTTCTCATCATATGCAAATGTGGCATTTTCGGTTTCCCCAGCTTCTGCAAGCATTTCTAATGCGATCTGTGTAAATAACTGCTCTTGGCTTGCACCATTTTCAGCAGTGTCTTGCATTGTTCGAATCTCTTGTAATAAGGATAAGTAGTATTTATTTATTTCGCTCATAAGATAATTATTTTGTCAAATACAGTATTTTCAGAAATTAAATAATCCATGCATTGTGAAAGTATAATTGAATACTTGATATCACCTATGCCATTACGGATCTCTTGTTCTTTGATACGTGGAAAATCTCCGTCTATTTTGTAGTAGTTTTCATTGCGGATTTGATAACATTTTTCTTCATATAGGTACTTATGTCTATCAAAGTATCCTGCTTCTAGAAGTTTATTGTTAAATAAGTTTTGGGCAGAAATATTGTCTTGTAACATCTTTCTAATAGCATCGATTTTACTATTTAGACTTTCACCGTTCTTTTTGGCTACTTCAACTGATAAGTGAAATAGAAATAAATTTCTTAATAATGTCTCGTCTAATTGTCTTTCATTGCTAATAGTAACTTTCTGATGATTGTTGCCAGATGTAGTTTTTACTTCAATCGCCCAGTCATTGTACTGAAAGTCGCGTATTTCCTTATCTGTTCCTACCCAAGCGTTGAGAGCTGCAATAGCATTTTGCCTGATGATAATCTTTTGTAAAAAATGTAATTCTCCATAAAGCCCTTGCTGCTCTGATGATGTTAAACCTTCACCTTTCAACTTTTCGAAAAGTGCTTGCCATTTTTCTAATTGATTAATGATTGTTTTTGCAATTTGTTTTTCAGAATGTAATGATAAAACAGATTGTATCATATTTTCACACATGACTGCGAAAATTTCACGGCTTTGGTAATGTAATAACTTTATGATAAGTAGCTTGTTGCATGGGAATGATTTATCATGCATTAAGACAATTTGTAGATCACGCAAATTAGAGAAAGAGGAAATATCAATATGTGTATGTTCATTGAATGATAAAGCAATTCCACAATGTCTTTCTGGAATTTGAAAAATAGCATAAATAAATAATTCAGAACCATTTGTATATAATCGCTTTAACAATCCGATTTCGTTGGATTGTTCAATATTCTCCCATATTTCCAATATATTATTCATTGTCTTCTAAGTTATCATTGTTATCATCAAAATCAATTTCAGATTGATAATATTCATTTGCTAAAGAGGTATTTATCGCAAATTCTACAGTATGCTGTGTATTACTTTTTGGAAAAACAATAGCAAAACCAATTATTACATCATCGTTTTCCTGAAAAATAGTTATACTATTTTCATCTTTTGGATTTGCACCTAAAGGATCAAGCGGATAGATAATCAATAATGGATTATTTACATCACGGGATAATTCTCGAACAAGTTTAGGTTTTGGATAGTTCTTTTTCCAGTCTTTGTCTTGTTTTGATGCGAGCCAGGCATCAGATAAATCGGCATTATCCAAATCAATGAATTCATCTGTTTGCTTTCCGACAATATGATTCTTCTTAATTATATAAGTCTCGGTGTCTCCTGCTGTGTTTCGAATAAAACAACCTGCACTGACTTTATTTGATACTGTAAAATGTTTTGATGCGTTGGCCTTGTTCATTAAAGCAACACTCCATGCTCCGAGTTCCCCATCTTGATTGAGTTTGCGAATAAAATTGCTGATTAATGTTAAATCTACTTTAGTAAGTTGTGGGGGGACTGTAAACTCTGAAAAGAATTTTAGAACATCTATGGGAGAGACTTTTAACCAGAGATAGTTATTGCTGTCTTTTATAAGAGGAATTCCCAACTTTGAAAGGAAATCTTGTGTTGCGACTAGGTTCTTGTTGATTACCCCTTTGTCGGTTGGAAGTTGATAAGTTTCAACTAAACGGCCAGACCATGATACTTGTATTCTATCTACGTTGCGCATTTTTGTGATGGCTGTAATTTGTAATTGGCCTGGATGAGTACGTACTTTCAAAGCATATTTTTCTGGTGTAGCTTTTGCGTTCCACATTGCGTCAAATTCCTCTCGTAAATCTTCACTTGCCATTGTAATGTGTCTGAACCATTCGTTGAGTTCACTGCTTGTGAATAAACGGCATAAATCAACATATCCGGGACGATAGCCAAACCAACGTCCCATTTGCATGAGAGTGTCGTACATTTTTGAGGCACGTAAAAAGTAGCTTACTGATAGTCCTTCCAAAGTTAATCCTCGAGAAAGTTTGTCACCACCAATGGCTATTACTGAAATTCCTGTTTTTTCATTTTCGTAGTACTCCAAGGTGTCAGTAGATTGACCGTTGATTGACATTATTTTGATTTTCTGTACAGCTTTATACAAGTTAGGTTTTATATCTTCCCAACTATGTATTTTTATTTTGCTGTCAATGTCTTTAAATGAAGAGTTTAGTATATTCTGTGTTGTAGTACAATATGAAATATAGTTTTCCGTATCAACTTCAAAAATATCTCGAAATTGTTTTAGGACGCCTTTGTCTTCTTGTTCAATACCTCGTTTGTAGTATAGAAATAAATTATTAATAATTTCTTTAAGTGAATTTTGCCAGTTTAAATAACGGGAAACATGAATGAGCATTGAATTGTGTTTGTCTGTTTGTCCTCGTGCAATGCGAATGGCACAAGTTACAATAAAACACTTTATAGCTGTTTGTAATGATATAGGTAGTGATGTTGGTGGTTCATCATCTTTCTTATGACTATCAGGAAAAAAGCTTTGATAATCATTTATTCTACGAACAATAGGGAATAAATCATCGTTTGTATCATTTACTTCTAATGAGGTTCCAAAAATCTTTTCAGCACCTATATAATTACTTGGTGCAGGTAGATTTATAATAAAATCTCGCGGGAATAGATCATCTTTGTCAAGTGGAATAAAGATGTTGGCAAATGGGGTGGCTGTGTAACCAACATAACCGAAGCGATAGAAATGTCCGGCGATTTTTCGTATCCATCCATTGATTGCTGTTGGTGCTTCATCGGCTTTTTTTGTGTTGATTGAGGCGTTATCAGCCTCGTCATCGATTATGAGTAAAGATTTATTTGTGATTCTTTTTTCACCGTTAATTTCTTGCGTTTGTGAAAGCAACCAAGTATTAAGACGTTTTAGTACAGTTGTGTTTTTCTTTACAACAAGTAATAATGGAGTCTGAATATCAAAACTAATTCCCAAGCTGTCAGCCAATGATTTTTTAAAATCAGATTTTATTGTGGTTATGGAAATGGCCGTATTATTATTGTCTAATACACCAACGCCAATTCTGTTTGTACCGTTTGTTTGCCATGCCCTTTCGTGTGCCGTATCAAATCCTAAAAAGTCTTCATCTAATCGGTGTTGTGTTTGGCTGCGTAGATTGTTGTGCATACCTGCTAAAACGATGATAAGATTAAAACCTGCATCAGCTGCTTTGCATATCAGTCCTGTATAATTAGCAGTTTTGCCAGATTGTACTTGTCCGACTACAAGTCCTTTTTTATCTATACCTTTTACATTATGAATCGTTGGATCGTAAAGTTTGTCCAAAATGTCATCGGTAAGACGATCTATTTCATTAATAACTTTAGGAGCAAAATTTTTACTATTTTGTAGATAGGTAATATATCTGTTCCAAAATTTCCAATCACTATTTTGATGATTTGCTTTAAAATCTAGTAGCCATGGGGTATTTCGCTCATTGTCAAAAAGCATTTTGTATTCTTCTTGTCTGACATTATACAACTTCAATAATTCAATATGCAGTTGCTTTTTATCTATTGTCGGATAACACATAGCACTTCTTTCTATGGCAATGTTAATTTCTTCATCAGTTGCACTTGACTTTTCGCCAATGTTAGCACGGGAGTTTCTAAATGCTTTTTCTTGGCAATATTGATGCAAATACTCTTTTAATTGTTGTGTATTTGTTGAAGGGAATTCAATTAAGCACTGTTCGATAATTTTGTTTATTGTTTCTGCATGGATAATAATCTGTTTGCTTAAACAATTTTCACAATATTTTTTTGCACTTTCATTCATATGAGTCTACAATTTCTATGAGTTCAGGAAAATTATTAAATGGTTCCATGCTGGCAAGTATAAGTTTAACTTGCTCAACATTCTTGCCTGTGGCTATTTGAGTTTTATAAATTTGTTTAATCATGAGTTTTACGACTTCTAAATTTGTTTCCTCAAATGGCTCTGTATTTACGCCTTGTTCCGATTCACGAATGAAGACAGATTTGGTCGGTATGGTTTCTTCCACAAAGCGTAAAAGATATTCTATAGCTTTATCTGGTTCTATTTTTGCTAATTGTTTGAATTCGGCAATCATTAGATGATCTCGATTGATAATGAATGAGTATTTCTTTCCTTGCTTTTTTTCGAGCCAAAGTGATTGAAATTCTTGCTGTTTCCTTATTGTAAGAATTTTACCTCTATGCCGAAAAACTTCTACACCACGATTACGGACTTCAAGAGTGTATTTTTTTTATTTGTTCTCGGCATGTAAATGGTGGACGCGCTGTCGATTTTTTTATGTCAATTTGCCAATCTGTGTCTAATTTGTTGGGCAGGTCAATTTGAATACGTACTAATTTGTAATGTTCTTCCTTACGGAAAAGTCCTAACCAATCCCCTGCTAATATGAGTCGCTTGCCACGATATACATAAAATCCTTGTTGGTTAGTCCATCCGTTTATACCTTCGGCTGTTTTGTATATTTCTTCTGTAAGGTGACATTTATGTGGTAGAACATATCCTTTCATTTTGGCTTCATTGAAATGCTCTTCGGGAAATGCTTGCGTAGCTTTTTCTGTTAATAGAAAAGGATTCCATGGCTTAATCTCATGCCCCCAACAAAAGAGTTTTATATTCTTTTCTTCTATGAATCTATGAAAAGTCATAGACAAGTGCTGTCTGACTTTTTCCATTTGCTCTAAAAACTTGCCTTTTACAATTTCATTAGAATTTAATGTGTTTGTAGGAATGATACGGTCTAAATCTGTCCATATGACAAGGGTGCCGGATTTTAATTCATCAAGTGCGTGTAAAAATATGTCTGGAATTGGATAGCGAATAAGTTCCCATTTATTCGTTTGATTTACATAATTCAAATCCCAAATCCAATAAATAGGAGCAAAACCTGCTTTTTTGCTAAGAACAATTAATTTTTTGCATTGTGAAAATGAAGCTGTTTTCAATCCCAGACCGAAACGTCCTAAGTCTTTTTCTGAACGTTCATCCATTGGATTTTTTGCACCTGGCTTCATTGCTTGTACAAGTTCTTCATGATTCATTCCACAACCGTCATCTAATATTGTAATGAAAGAATTACCACCTTGCCATTCGGAATTAAACCATATGTTTTTGGCATTTGCTGAAATGGAATTGTCTATAATATCAGCAACTGCTGCTTCCAAATTGTAGCCGATTGCCCGAAAGGTAAGTATCATTGAGGAGGCACATGGCTCTGCTATTGTAGTATCTGTAATATTATAGTTCATAGGTAAATTGCTCTTTAATTTTATTAGCAATTTTTTCTGCTAAAATTACTGGGACTGCATTGCCTATTTGTTTGAAAGCAGCTGTTCTACTCCCCTCAAAATAATAATCATCAGGAAACGATTGTATTCGTGCAGCTTCCCGAACGGTAATTGAACGTATTTGCTTTAGTGACGGATAAATGTAATAATGTCCGTCCATTGCAATATGTGCAACAACTGTATGGCAACACCCCTCATGGTTAACTACTTGAAAGCGATTAAGAAAGGCTTGTTTATTATTATGCTTTTGTAATTCAGGAGGTAAATCAGCATAATTAAGTCGTGCTTTTTTTTCTAACCATAATTTTATTGCTCGTTTGTAAATTTCCAGATCAATAAGATTATGGGGCCTGGCAATATGCTGCGTAGTGAAATCTAAACTATTACGGACTTTAGATTGTTGTAAATATCCTGTGGCCGGAGCTACATATTGAACGATATCTGTTAAACTACCTTCTCCTTGCTGTCTTTCGGGTAAATCAGAAAATAAATCGGGTAAAATCTTATATGGATTTTCTTCTTTTTCTAATTCTGGATATTTTAAATTTAATTCTTTTCTCCATCCTACAATAATAACTCTTTCACGATTCTGGAGAACTCCGTAATCGGATGCCTTCAATTTTTTCAGTTCTATTTTATATCCTGCTTTGTCTATTCCTTTCAAGATGTTTTCTAAATGAATTCCATTTTGTGCAGATAAAATGCCTGGAACATTTTAGAATAAAAACATTTTAGGTTC
>ENA-OXQX01000675-OXQX01000675.1-human-gut-metagenome-genome-assembly--contig:-NODE-675-length-9585-cov-4.83305_pt1 | contig 9585 bp, 9 predicted proteins | sample MGYA00249586_ERZ652571 | MGnify/ENA primary metagenome ERZ652571 (study PRJEB26925, sample SAMN05826702) | human gut metagenome | biome: ENVO:2100002; feature: ENVO:00000062; material: ENVO:00002003...
GTGCCACCCGAGATGTGCCACCAGAAACGTGCCTGGCACAGTAGCCAAAAACGCTTGTAACTGATTGAGGTACAGTGCGTTATCTGTGCCACCCCCTACTTTGTAAAATGTTTTTGATTTTCACGACTGATTGCAGGTTGGTTTGTGGCAGGAAGTTATGTACTTTTGTCCCCACACCCTTAAGGGAATAACAGACCGCGCGCACACGGACATTATCCAATATCCCATGCACGCGCAAAACCAATTAACGATTATGGCAGGAAGAACAAAGAAAGAAGTCGCCCCCGATACGAAAAAGGAAATCAAGAAAGGGCAGGCAACCGGGACACCCCCGAAACCAAAGGACGAGCTAAAGGCATGCACACAACTTTATGAAGTAGTGCAGACACGAGGCGTTAAAGGCGCTACACTTAGCAGCATCGACGAGTGTATTAATTATGTAGCGGAGTACATAAACTTTTGCGAGAAGAACCCATATATCCAATACGAGATATTGAAAGGCGGTGCGGCAGCAGGGCAGAAGGTACCCATAGAGAAGAAACGCGCGCCCTCTGTTGGCGGCTTCTGCCTTTTCATAGGCTGGTCTATAAAAGACTTCAATAAGAATATGGAGAAGCTGGAAAAGGCCTCCGAGACGAACCCCGACGCGGAGAACCTTCTATTAGGTTACACTCTGATAAAGGAGCTTATAACAACCGAGATGGACGAGGCGGCCCTTGCAGGGATGGTGGATGCTAACTACATGGCGAAACTACGAGGGTTGCGAGACCTTAAAGACGTTACAAGCAACGGTAAGGAAGCCGGCACAAAGGCTATGCAGGTAAACGTACTTTCCGAGGATGCGGTGAAGAACCTACAAAAGTTAGGGGGTATCTGATGAATGTAACATACACATTTGAAAAATTATTGGCGGCTTTCGTTGACCCCCGAATACGTGGTGTCGCATCAAAGGGCGGCACGCGTTCCGGCAAGACTTGGGCGACGTTGCAGATGCTGCACCTCCTTTGCTCCACCTCCGAAAAGCCTCTTATCGTTTCGTGCGTTGCCGCTACGCTTCCTATGGTGAAACGAGGCATGCGGCGAGACTTCAGACAGATGCTGGCAGCCGAGGGCGTATGGGATGAGAATTCGTTCAACAAGACCGAGGGGTGTTACACATACCCCAACGGGTGCCTGATAGAGTTCTTTGGCGTCGATAACGCTTCAAAGGTGCACGGCCCCGCACGTGATATTCTGTTCGTCAACGAGGCGCAGAGCATACCCAGGGAAATCTTTAGGCAGCTTGATATCCGTACCCGTAAAAAGGTTATTATCGACTTTAACCCGGTACGTAAGTTTTGGGGTGAAACCGAGTTCGTAGGTGACAGATACGTAACCATCCACTCAACGTACAAGGATAACCCGTACCTAACCAAGGAGCAGGTGGGCGCTATCGAGAAGAACAAGAACGATGCCAACTGGTGGCGCGTGTATGGTGAGGGCTTGACGGGCGGCGTAGAGGGTAACGTTTACCCCGAGTACGAAGTAATAGACGATATGCCGGAAACTTACACGGGTAGATGCCTGGGGCTTGACTTCGGTTTCGTGAATGACCCTACGGCCATAGTCGATATACGCATGGAAGGCTGGGACCTATACGTAGACCTACTTTGCTATGAGCAGGGCTTGCTTAATAGCCATATCGCGGACTACTTGAACGCTAATGCACTTAACCGTGTGATAACGGTGTGTGACAGTGCAGAGCAAAAGAGTATCGTGGAGCTGCAACAGAAGCATATCAAAGCGATACCGTGTGTGAAGGGACGAGGCTCTATCTCGGCCGGCATAGCCCAGGTCTCCCAGTTCAAACTGCACGTAACGAAAAGAAGCGTTAAGATGCTGGACGAGCTGGATAACTACAAATGGATAAAGGACGAGGCGACCGATACGTACACCAACGAACCTATAGATGCCTGGAACCACTCACTCGACGCTTTGCGTTATGGCGTAGATTACCTAATACGTAAATACCGCCCTAAATAGCATTTGCTTGCCCTCTACGGGCTTTTCTCCCCTAATAGTGGGTAACTACTAACCGCGACAAAGAAAGTCGCTTAAAACGCTTTAAAATGAAGAATTTACTTTTTAGACTATCTTTCAAAATTGCTAATATCCGTAATCGCGCGGCAATGCTCCGTATCGCGAACATGCCCGCCGATGGCACGGTACGTATGACACGAGACGAGGAACGTCTACTCAAAGACATGATTAAGTATCTGAAGCCTTCCCAGGTTGCAACCCGTAACGGCAAAGCGGTGTACCGCCTTAAGGATATCGAGGAAATTGGTTTATGGGCTATCCTTGAAACACGAAGAGCCGAGGGCACGTTAGAACGTATCAAGGCATGGACTGACGATAACTATGAACCCGTTACCGTCGTCGATGCCGTGAAGCTTGACAAATTCATAGTTAAACAGTTGGAAATAGCCGATGGCCTGGAACAGGTGATTTTCCAAAACATGCACGGCAAAGGCGGTGAAAGCGCGTTGACCGGCGATGAGAATATCAAGCAGGCAAAAAACCTTCTCGGGCTGGTGCAGGTAACAGCCGAGCTTTTCCACTGTAGCTTTGACGAAGCTAAACAAATCAACTACTCGGATGCTATGCTGGCTATCGCCAAACGTAACGACGAGATAGAGAAAGAAAAGCGAGAGCTAAAGAAACAACAATCTAAAAACCGTTAACATATGACCTTTGAGACAATTTACAATACAGCGAATACACGTGCGGCAGCTTTAGGGCTTCCGTTGGTGTTCGGAGATACAGCCGTACAGAACGTAGCGGCAAACAGTTTATCGGTGGACTTCTTCACCCTGGATATAACAACGGGCTATTATACCGATGTGAACGTACCGCGTAGTAACGGCTACACAATCGTGATACGCTGTATGGGTACGTCCGAGTATATGCGCGATGATGCTGTAGAGATTGCGACGCTGATACGCACCGACCGGCTTTTGCAGGATATGTTGGCAACCTTTGTGTGCGGCTACGAGGTTGGCTCTATTCGCTTGTCGAAGGTGCAGAACCAGTACGACAGTATTAAATCAGGGTGGGAGGCCGTTTTGGATGTATACAAATTCGGATAGCAGACTTGACGCGGTTTGTTTCGTAGTTATATACTACGTACTTTTGTGCGTCGTTAACTAATGAACGGCCCATGAAATTATGAAGATTATCAGAAACAAGATTATCCCCTTTAAGGGCTTCAAAGCGATTAACCTCTTTGGCGTGTTGTTCGTTCGCGGCAATGCCTATATAGGTGAAAAGACAATAAGACACGAAAGCATTCACACCAAACAGATGCGCGAAATGCTTTATGTGCCTTTTTACGTTTGGTATGGTATCGAATGGGTGATACGTTACTTTGCGTGGAGTTTTGAAAAGAAACCATGCGACCCGAATGATAAGCCATATGATAGAATGGGCTTCGAGAAGGAAGCCTACGGCAACGAGCACGATACCGAATACCTAAAAAACCGTAAACCGTACGCCTGGTTTAAATACTTGTAAATCATGAACAGCGAAGTAGTACAAGCGGTTAAAAAGATTCGTGATGAGATTGTAGCCAACTACTACGCTATGAAGCTGAACGCCTCGGGTAACTTCGATAAGCAAACACAAGTCGAGGAATATCCCGGTGGCGTTCGTATTGTAGCCCCAGCGTACATCTATCAGATGGAAGACGGACGTAGACCCGGCACAATGCCGCCCATATCCGCTATCAAACAATGGATTAAGGACAAGAACGCGAACGCCGGTACGGACATACCCGAAGAAGCCGCCTACGCGATTGCCTATGTGATTAAACGGGACGGTATCAAAGTACCTAACGAATACAACGAGGGGGGCGTAGCAAGTAAGATATTAACCCCCGAACTTATCAAGCGCGTAACGGTAGAAGTTAACCGTATTATCAGCGCGGAGATATTAACAATTTTAACTAAAAAACAATGATTATAAGAAACCTAATAACTAATGTAACTACAGCAGAAGGCGGCTATACGGTAATCGGCAGCATAGGCGCGGGTATTTACCGCCCTATACGCTTGGAGCAGGTGGGCGCGGTTACCTATATGTCCCTTATCTTTTCACGTAATGGGGTTGCCAAGGCAGGCGCCGTAGTTACCCCATACGAGGGTGCTATATTGGATGTATCAATGATGGCAGCAGCCACACCGAGTATAACGGAGAGCATCAACGCAGGGCTGGGCTTTACTGACTTCGTAGACATGGTGCAAATACAATACATAGAGGGTACATTGAAATCTATCTTTATGCGCGTTATACACTCTCCGGCAGCATACGCGCGTGACGTTTGGGACGGGAGCACTATTAATCTATCCGACTACGGTAACGGGATGTTCAACCGACTTGACTTTTCTTGCTCGTCGTTCCTTAACAGTCCGTTAACGGGTACACCGTTTAACTTTGCTCTAAGATACGGGCAGCAAACCGCAAACTCGGACGGTAGACTACGGTTTAGGTATGACGGAGCGAGTACGTCTACTCCTTGGGCTAATACGTCTATATTGCAGACGGCAAACTCCCAAACATATCAGCTCCGAACCGCAAACGACGCGTCTACCTGGGGCTGGGCACGTTTTGAACGTAAATACCCGTATTGCCCCGACCCAAACAAACGGGTAACGCTTCGTTGGCTTAACAGCAAAGGGGCTTATGATACAATGTACTTCGACCAATACCGCATTGTGCCTACTTACTTGGTTAACTTCTCGGGCGGCAACCGTGTGTTGTCCTACGACGTTACGATAAACGTAGTAGTAACGGACGATAACCAAAATGCGCTGTATTGGCTTTCACGTTCGGGCGAGGTTGCCGGGATATTCCCTTTAGCTACTAACCAATGGGCACGCGTTACGATACAGAACCCGAACGCGTTGAACATACAAGGTGGTGCAACGGGACGAGTAGCCGCGTTTAAATGCAAGTTTGAAATTATAGAACCCTAACAATATGGACTTAACGATACGAATTAATGGGGAATTGATAGACGGTGTTTCCGCTAACTCGGTGAAACTGACTATCAACAACCCGGACCCCCTAAAATTCACGGAGCAAACGGTCAGTTACTCCGGGGCAATCAACATACCGCGTTCAGAAGTGAACGACCGGGTATTCCGTTCTGAACGTTTCCCAGGGAAGTTCATAAGGACAGCCCCATACAGCGCCGAATTGTATTTTGGGGGCTTCAATATTCCGTTCGGTAGCGGTTTGTTCCGTGTACGTGTAACGGCAGATGAGGACGGATATAGCCTTGAACTGATAGAAAACATATCGAAGCTTTCGACGTTGCGCGCCCCAGTGGTTGCCATACCTAAATTGGAAACACCGGCATATCAGTTTTCGACATACATAGATAGCCTTAATTACGCGTACCCAAACAACGTTATCATACCTACGATATACGCGGCGAACGGGTCATCGCCCTTGCTTATGTCATACATCGCAGACCGGGTAACTAAAACAGCGGGGGAATACAAGGACGCAGAGAGTCAATTGGTTTTTAAAGGCGCGCACGACGGATTGGGCGGCTCGGTATATGCAACCAATTACATGATAGCGGAGAACAACGAGGTAGCCACGTGTTTTACCTACATGACTGGCTCCAATTTCGATTTGAGGTTTACGGATGATTCGTTTGTTGTCCTTCCGCCTTCCGCGCCTTCTACCGTTTATCTTAGAAGCAACGGCGGTACATTCGCTTTGCCATTTAAACGCGGTGCGGTAAGACCCGATGGCAATTACAAGTACAGCCCGGTAAGCCCGGGTTCTACGTCTTGCTTGGTTACGCCAAGACCGACACACGATTTGAACTTCGGCTTTACTACCTCGGCTTCGTCGGGGGCGTACTCGTTTACACCGATTACCACCGTACTGAATACGGAAGCGTATTTCATATCGTTCAAGATTAATTCGGCCACGGCCCCTACCTATGCATGGGACTTAGTAGAGACAATGGGCATAGATACGCCTTTCGAGATTGTGCAGGCATTCTGCAAAGCGTTCTGTTGGACGTACGAATTCAGGTCCAAACCGTTTGCGTTGACACTGAAACCGTTTATCAACCCGTCTACTAATTCTACGTATCGGGTAGACTGGACGGGAAAAATTGACAAATCAAGCATAAAGGTTGCAGAAGCCGCGGGCGCTGCGAGAACATATGCGGTGCAGGTAGGTTCAATCAAACAGACGGTAGGCGGTTACGGTGGGGCTATATCTACGCAGGAGACAGTAGGCGAGAGCGCGTTCCCGGTAAACCCTGGTGCGCGAAGACCATATGCCTCAATGATTAGGTTGGCAGGCTCGTACGTACCAGATAACTATTTCAACCGTGCGAGCGGTTACCGTGCTACGATAGCAGGGCATTATGACCGTTTTTCCCCTGGGTGGCAGGTGACGGCTAAAATGAACCTATCGTATTTTGATATACAGAAAATGAAGTCCGACGCGCTTTATTTCGTAGGTGAGCTTAACCACTGGTTCTACCTTAGGACATTAAGTAATTGGGACCCGTCAACGGGAAATGCGAACGTTACGTTAATCGCAGTTAAAAATTAAAAACAAAACATTATGGCTGAACAAGTTACATTATTAGACCTCTCTTTCGATACCTCCGAAGCACTTGACGGGCTGGACGCGTTAATCGCAAAGTCGCTTGAACTGGCAGAAACGAAGAAGTCTTTGCAAAGCGCGTTGAAGGACGAAAAAAAACAATTGGACGAGGCAGGAAAGGCTTTCAAGTCCGGCAGCTTGTCGCAGGACGAATATAAGAAAGTCGTTTCCGAAGCGACGAAAACCCAGATAGAACTAACGAAACAGTTAACAGATACCAATAAGTCCATTTCTGACAATAACTCGGCTATCAAGGTAAACACTACGCTGTTAAAGAGCCAGGAAGACAGCGTAGACGCTTTGCGAGCACAGTTGGCGAAGAACACGAAAGAGCTAAACGCCATGAGCGCGGCGACCCGTAACAATACGGACGAGGGAAAAGCGCTTGTTACCGAGACCAAAGAGATTTCCGACAAACTTAAGGAGATGGAAAAGGCAGTAGGCGATAACCGTAGGAACGTAGGTAACTATGCGGAAAGCATACAGGAAGCAATGAGCAGCACGCAAGGGCTTTCTGGGGCTACGGCGGCTATGGCTACGTCTCTATCGGGGGGTGTGAACATCCTAAAGGTGTTTAATGCTACGCTGAAAGCTAACCCTATACTTGCTATCGTGTCGGTTATTCTGGTTCTCATATCCACGGTTGAAAAACTGATGAAACGTAATAGCGAGATGGCAGCAAACCTAAAGGCGGCGTTCGCTCCGTTTGAGGTTATCTTCTCCCGGATACTCGACGGCATCACCAACATGTTGAGCGGTGTCGCAAAGGCTTTCGAGTGGGTGAGCGAAAAGGTTGTTAACTTGCTTTCGTCTATCGGTCTGATTACCGAGGAGACCACTAAGGCAGCGAACGCAGCCAAAGCACTATCCCAGCAGGAATTAGCGATATACGAGGCGGAAACAAAGAACCTTGTTACCGTTAGTGCGATGCGTAGAGAACTGGAAGCACAAAAGACGCTTGTAGGAGACCAGCTAAAGAGCATGAACGAACGGAACGCAGCCGCGCAACGTGGTATTGCCATCCTTAAGCAGATGGAAGCCGCGGAAGTCGGTGTGTTGAAGCAAAAGTACGAGCAGATAAAGGCGCAAAACGAACTCGGATACACATCCAAAGAGGATAGAAGGGCGGAAATGCAAGCGCTCGCAGACCTTCAAAGCAAGCAAGCCGAGTACATCGCACAGCGTAAGGAGCTGGAAAACCAGGCAAGCGGATTGGTAGCCCAGCAGAACGCAAAGAACGCAGCGGCTTTTAAGGCCAACGAGGAGAAGAAAGCGGCGGCGGCTATCAAGGCAGCGCAGGATGCGGAAAAAGCGAAGCGAGAATTGCAGGAGCAGACTATCAGACAATTCGAGGAAGCGCGCACCAAGTTAGAACTATCTTTGCAGGAAAAGGAAATAACTAATGATAGTATATCGTTAAAACTTGAAAACGAAAAGGCATACGTCAAAGAAAGTCTAAAGCTTGAACGTTACCGTTTAGAACAGGGCTTAATCTCGCAGCAAGAGTTTGCCAACCGGGAACAAGCGTTTCGGTTAGGTGTGTTACAACTGGAACAGCAGATGCAAGAAGAACAAGACCATGCCGAAAAAGAAAGGAAAGCACTCGACGCGGCTAACCTACGCGAATTGCAGATGGCTAACATAACGAACGAATACGAGTTAAGGCAAGCCGCATTAGACGCCCAATACGCGCAGGAAATCGCAGCAGCCGAGAAGATAGGGGCGGACACGGCTCTCATCCAATCGAAGTACGAGAAGGCTAAAGAGGATAACACGAAAGCGCGCGTTAACGCCGAGTTGACTATGACGGCAGGTATTGCAGGTCAGATGTCCACCTTGTTGGGTGAGGAGAGTGCAATCGGTAAGGCGTTCGGTGTGGTTCAAGCAACCATTAACACTTATATCGGTGCTACTAAAGCACTGGCACAAGGTGGTATACTCGGCATCGCACAAGCCGCGATAGTTATTGCTTTCGGTATGAAACAAGTCGCTACGATTGCAAAACAGAAAGACCCCGATACGAAAATTAACAATTCCGTTAAGAAGTATGCAAAGGGCGGTCAGATATTCGGCAAGTCACACGCACAAGGCGGTGTAACATTTCGGGGAGATAACGGGCAGGTGTTCGAGGCCGAAGGAGGCGAGAACGTCTATATCATGAAGAAGACAGCGAGTGCAGAGATTAACGCCCTATCAGCCATTAACGAGGCACATGGGGGCAACTCTTTCGGTACGTCCGGGCTTTACAAGTTTGCCGATGGCGGTATGGCCGCAAGCATCTCCGAAGCAAACCGAATGGTTAGGCAGTCCGATAACGTGCGCCTATCAAGCGAAAGCATTAACCAGCTCGCGGGGGTAGTCATCGATGCCGTTATGAGCATGCCTAACCCGGTTGTATCGGTGCAGGACATCAACGCAGGGCAAAACGACGTGGCAGTAGTCAATGGCTTCGCAACTTTCTAATATTAATCAACTCGTGCAGAGGTGGCGCATACGACAAAAGGCGCTATCTTTGCACATGTTACAACAAAAACAATTTTATGAAATTCAAAAAACTTAGAATTATTCAAGCCGGGTTAACAACCAACTTTGGGATGCACGAGGGTGGGGAATACCCCCTTTCGATTACGGACGCGGCAGTTAAAAGCGTTGTAGCGCTCGGAAACCTTAAGCCAGTTCATTGCAGACGTACCCACAACGGCAGTGATATGCTGGACGGGTATTTAGGCAAATTTACGAACTTCGTTTACGAGAATGGCGCGGCCTTTGCCGATTTCGAGATGTCCGAAGCGCTTGAGACAGCCTACCCCAATGAAGCGAAGTTTATCGCAACCATGATAGAAAAAGAACCCGATATGTTGGGTGTTTCTGTAGTTGGTTACAATTTGGTAGAATTGAATGACGGTATTC